>Ga0209107_10000027_pt1 | contig 86835 bp, 67 predicted proteins | sample LakErihyJuly2011_2_FD_187460 | JGI IMG/M metagenome (GOLD analysis project Ga0209107, IMG submission 187460) | Freshwater microbial communities from dead zone in Lake Erie, Canada - CCB hypolimnion July 2011 (SPAdes) (version 2) | ecosystem: Environmental > Aquatic > Freshwater > Lentic >...
TTGTTCCATTTCCTACAACTAATTGTGATTCAGATAATGTACTAACACCAGTTCCTCCTCTATCAATAGGTAATATCCCAAAAGTTATATTAGAAGTATGTATATGAGTAATATTAGAACCAGAACCGGATATATTAGTAGCACTCAAAGTATCTGTAGTATTATCCCAAGTTAAATTTGGAGATTGTATTGGGGCATTTGTTCCATTTCCTACAACTAATTGTGATTCAGATAATGTACTAACACCAGTTCCTCCTCTATCAATAGGTAATATCCCAAAAGTTATATTAGAAGTATGTATATGAGTAATATTAGAACCAGAACCAGTTATATTAGTAGCGCTCAAAGTATTTGTCTCATTATTCCATTTCAAATTTGGAGATTGTATTGGGGCATTTGTTCCATTTCCTACAACTAATTGTGATACTGTTAAAGAACTAACGCCAGTACCACCTCTAATAATAGGTAATATACCTGAAGTTATATTTGAAGTACGTATATGAGTAATATTAGAACCAGAACCGGATATATTAGTAGCACTTAAAGTATTTGTATCATTATTCCATTTTAAATTTGGAGATTGTATTGGGGCATTTGTTCCATTTCCTACAACTAATTGTGATTCAGATAATGTACTAACACCAGTACCACCTCTATCAATAGGTAATATTCCTAATGATATATTATCAGCATTTATTTGAGAAATATCTGAACCAATCCCTGATATCTTTGCTGCTATTAAAGTATTTGTCTCATTATTCCATTTTAAATTTGGAGATTGTATTGGGGCGTTTGTTCCATTTCCTACAACTAATTCTGATATTTGTAATGTATTAATTCCAATACCTCCTCTAGCAACAGATAATATCCCAGAAGTTATGTTTGAAATACGTAGATGAGTAATATTAGAACCAATTCCAGATATATTTGCTGCGGTTAAAGTATTTGTCTCATTATTCCATTTTAAATTTGGAGATTGTATTGGTGCATTTATTCCATTTCCTACAACTAATTGTGTTGCTGTTAAAGAACTAACACCAGTACCACCTCTAGCGATAGGTAATATTCCTAATGATATATTATTCGCATTTATTTGAGAAATATCTGAACCAATTCCAGATATATTAGTAGCGCTTAAAGTATTTGTCTCATTATTCCATTTCAAATTTGGAGATTGTATTGGAGCATTTATTCCATTTCCTACAACTAATTCTGATAATGTTAAAGAACTAACACCAGTACCACCTCTTTCAATGGGTAATATTCCTAATGATATATTATTCGCATTTATTTGAGAAATATTTGAACCAATTCCAGATATATTAGTAGCGCTTAAAGTATTTGTCTCATTATTCCATTTCAAATTTGGAGATTGTATTGGAGCATTTATTCCATTTCCTACAACTAATTCTGATAATGTTAAAGAACTAACACCAGTACCACCTCTAGCAATGGGTAATATTCCTGATGATATATTATTAGCATTTATTTGAGAAATATCTTTACCAATTCCAGTTATATATGTTGCTGTTAAAGTATTTGTATTATTATTCCATTTTAAATTTGGAGATTGTAGTGGCGCGTTTATTCCATTTCCTACAACTAATTGTGATACTGTTAAAGAACTAGTGCCAGTACCACCTCTTTCAATAGGTAATAACCCTGATGATATATTATTAGCATTTATTTGAGAAATATCTTTACCAATTCCAGATATATTAGTAGCACTTAAAGTATTTGTCTCATTATTCCATTTTAAATTTGGAGATTGTATTGGTGCGTTTATTCCATTTCCTACAACTAATTGTGATGCTGTTAAAGAACTAACACCAGTACCACCTCTTTCAATAGATAATAACCCTAATGATATATTATTCGCATTTATTTGAGAAATATCTGAACCAATTCCAGATATATTAGTAGCACTTAAAGTATTTGTCTCATTATTCCATTTTAAATTTGGAGATTGTATTGGCGCATTTATTCCATTTCCTACAACTAATTGTGATGCTGTTAAAGAACTAACACCAGTACCACCTCTAGCAATAGGTAATATTCCCAATGATATATTATTAGCATTTATTTGAGAAATATCTTTACCAATTCCAGTTATATATGTTGCTGTTAAAGTATTTGTATTATTATTCCACATTAATCCTTCACTTTGAATAACTGTATCAGAATTATTGCCTACAATTATTTGATTAGCAGATAATATATTTTTTCCAGTTCCACCTTTAGATGTTGTCAATATACCTTTTGTATGTAATGATAAATCAATTAAATTATTAAGAGTATTAGCACCGGTACCACCTTTAGTTTCTGGAAGTATACCATTTGTATGAGAAGATAAGTTAATTAAATTAGTTAACTCGGTAGCACCAGTACCTCCTTTATTTATATCTAAAACTCCTGCTATATTTGGTAAACTCAAATTAATTTGTATTTTATTATTATTATCTATTACGATTCCACCATTTTCTTTAATATTCAAATTTATAGTATTAGTATCTTTTATAATACCTGTGCCTCCCGATATCTCTCCAGCACTTGTAAATTGAACAAAATTTATATCATCTGTATCTAATGTTATAAAATTTGCGGAATTAAATACAAAACCCGAATTTTTATTCATATTACCATTTTTAACAAATACAAACGAACCTTTTTTAATATTATTTGTATTATTAAAATCACTACTTCTATTCCATGTAGATAAACTAACTGTATAAATACCGTTTTGTTTTTTTAAATTTTGATTTTTAATTAAAATCCTGTTATTCTGTTGTATATTTACTCCATCAATTTCAATTAGTCCTACAAATGGGTAAGACAAATTTGTTGTTGTCGCTAAATCTACAGGTTCCATAAATGTTATACCAGAAGATACTGTATCTAAATCATTCTTTGTAGCATAACTTGATAAATCTACAGATTGAGTACCGCTTATAATACCATTATTATCAATAGTAATAGTTATATTATCGGGTTTTATTGCACCATAATTATTATACGTAGCGCGAGGCAATATTAAATTTGATATTTTTAAATTGTTATTATCATAATAAAATAATGTTGATGATAAATCAGTATATAAATCATTAAATAAATTAGATGTAGAAGTTATGTTATTATTGATTTGCTCGATAATATCTATATTATCTATCATATAATTTCCAGTTATATTAACATCACCACTAACATCTAATTTATGATTAGGTTGTGAATTACCAATACCAATCTTTCCGTTATCTAATATTTTTAGAATACTATTACTATTAATATTATCCTGATATATATTTACTATATCTTCTAAAAAAGTGCCTTTTGAAAAAATATTTAATTTACCAACAACATTTAAAATATCGTCGTGATATGTATTAACTATAAATTTATTATTTACACCGATATTTATGTCATCCGTTGTTAAATTATTAATTCTTAACGAAATTATATTAGAAGTATGAGATACATAATTAGATATATTATTATCCTTATTATTAATAATATTACTAATATTACTATCTATAGTTTTAATAAAATTACTAGCGTTATAATCATTAGTATCAATATAAGATTTAATTAAATTACTAGTCGAATAAATGTAATTACTAGTATTATAATCATTAATATCAATATAGGATTTAATTAAATTGCTAGCCGAATAAATGTAATTACTAGTATTATAATCATTGGTATCAATATAGGTTTTAATTAAATTACTAGTTGAATAAATGTAATTACTAGTATTATAATTATTTGTATCAATATAGGTTTTAATTACGTTGCTAGTATAAACAATATAATTACTTACATTATATATAACATCCAAACCTCTATTAATTAAATTACCATTAAATATAATATCATTAGCAATATTAACATTTCCATTTTGATTAATTGATAATATATTACATGTTATATTATTAGAATATTTTTGTATATTAAATCTATTATTTGAACTAGATAATCTCCAATCACTATTTAAAGTTTTTCCGAATATTCCACTACCTCTTTTAAAATCTATATTAATAATACTTTCAATATTATCACGAGGATCCTCTAAACGTAATGATACATTATTCTGTACTAAATGTATAAGAGTTTGTGGATTTGTTGTACCGTAGCCCACATTTAATATATTCATTTATATTATTAAGTCTCTCTATCTATATAATTAATATTAATATTTAATAAAAAATTTACGTATAATTTATAGTTTTTGTTTTAGATAATTAATTTCATGTTGCTGCATTTCTATTTTTTTACTTAATTCTTGAATTGATTTTGTTAATAGAGGTATTATTGATGTATAATTAATACTATATAATTCGTTGATATTTTTAGGTTCATTTACAATATCGGGGAATATTTCTTTTATTTCTTGTGCTACAAAACCATATGATTTTTTATCAGCAATATCATCGTCTAATGTTAAATACGTAATAGGATTTAACCTATTTATATTTTCTAATACACTATCTATACTTTCAATATTCTTTTTATATCGCGAATCACTTGTTTGACTTACTGATATACATTGTAAACCTTTACATTTAACATCTCCATTTACCTCTAATTTATATTCACTTAAATTATTTGGTGTCATACCTATTCCAACTTTTTCATATGCTATTGTTATCGCTGCTGTTGTAGGTTTATAAGGCGTTCCATTATTCCATATCTCGCTTGCCGTCCAACTAGAAGATGTTAATGGATAATTTGAATTATTAATATATGCTGGTCTATTAATATATAATTTACCTACAGAATTATTTAATTTAGATTTCCAATAAGCAGTATAATAAACATTTGAGGTTGTATTAGGTTCATCTTCGTAAGAACCTGAAACATTTATTATTGAATGTGAATACATGCTATTATCTGCTCCCAAATTATGAGAAATCCAACATGGAGAACATTCTAATTGTTCATCATTTGTTCCATTTGCATCATTTAACACCACCCATTCACCGTTATCGCCTATTTTTCTGTATAATTGTAATCCCCACCATCTTGAATCTTCTGTATAATCCATGCCTATATGGCATGTAATAGATACTAAAATTTTTGATTGTTGATGCGATGGTTGAATTTTTACAAAAAAACCGTCGTTTTCAATATCTATAGGAACCCACCCTGTAGAGTCCGATAGTTTTTCTACAGTTTTAGAATATGTTTTATGTATTGTTTGTATTGTCATTCCTTGTGAAAAATCTAGAACAAAAGGGGAACCATTTAAGTTAAATGATTTAGCATTTATTACACCATCAATATCTAATTTATGATTAGGTATTGTACCAATACCTATATTTCCTGTATTTCCTTCTATTATAAATCTGTCTTTAATAATACTATTGCTTCCCGAAGATATTATATAATTGTTGTTACTATTAGACATTCTCCAGCCACATTTATTAAAATTATATTCAAATGAATTACTTGAACCATTAATTAAATCTATAGATGTTGATAACCGTGTTCTAATACTACCGTTGTTTTCTACCCCGTCATCTTGAATTTTAATTTTAGCATTAACGCCTTTTAAAGATAGTAAAGAACTAGGATTTGTAGTACCAATACCTATGAAATTATTATAATATATATTATTATTATCATTTGTAGTCCATTGACTAGTCTTAAAAATTTCATTATTTACCTTATATGTTCCGGTTACATTAATATCTCCTGTAACATCTAATGAATTTTGTGGTTGTGAATTACCAATTCCTACATAATTTATATTATCTTGATTATATATTGTAATTGCTTCTACGTTTTCCTGTATATTATAAGGGGTTCCTAATTGCCATATTTCTGTTGCTGTCCACGAAGATGATAATATAGAAGAATTACTTGAATTATATCTTGCCGGTCTATTTAAATAAATATTTGCCCCACTTCCCTCATATATATTTCCTAAATTTGTCTTCCATTTAACTGTATAATAAATAGTTTGATTAGTGTTAGGATTGTCAAAAAATATACCATTTACATTAGCGATAAAATTTTCATAACTTGTTAAATTTGCTCCAAGTGTATGAGATAACCAACATGGTGTTGCATTTTGTTCGTTATTATTTGGGCGAGAAGCAATTACTTCTTGCCAATTTGAAACAATATTTTGATTATTATCAATAACCTTTCTATATAATCTTAAACCCCACCATATTGATTGTGGAAAACTATCTATGCCAATATGGATTGATAAATTTATTAAAATTTTAGATGATACATGCGATGGTTTAATTTTTATTAAAAAACCTGTATTAATATTATCATCAATAAATCTCCATCCATCATCATTATCATTTGTTGATTCTAGATACGTTTTAGTTTTTGTGTATGTTTTAGATAATGTCTGTATAGGCATATTTTGTGAAATAACACCATTATTCTCACCGGGAACGCCTCCTGTTCCTTGAAATAATAATACACCTTGTCTATATATATCTCCTTCAACATTAATACTGCCATTTATATTTATTTTATAAATATCTCCGTTAATATCAACTGTTGTGTGGGGCTGTGTACCAATACCTACATTTCCAGATTTACCATCAATAATTAATCTATTATTAATAATATTATTACTTCCCGAACATATTATATAATTGTTATTACTATTTAACATTTTCCATCCATAATAATTATTGTTTTTAATTGAGTTGTTAATTCCATTTATAAATTCGATTGAAGAAATAGGATTATTAATATCTGGATTTTGTATTTTAAGATTTGCTAATTTACCATAAATATTTAGAAGAGAATCAGAAATATTGGTAGTTCCAATACCTACATTTAAATTAACAAATAAATTAGAATTAGTTCTAATATCTCCATTAACATCTAATAAATATTGCGGTAGTTTATTACCTATACCTACATTGCCATTTTTTTTTATAATCATCTTTTCAATATTGCTTGTGTAAAATCGAAGTTCGTCATTATTAATTCCAGGAGAACTCTCCGCGCTTATATAAGTATCATTATTTACATCTTTAACTCCCCCAAGTGTTCCCCAATTATTGCCAGCACCAAATCCTTCAAACTGTTCAGTATCTATATTATAGCGAATAGTACCCACAATATTATTACCTTTAGGTCTTTCACTTTCAGTACCTTTTGGTATCTTAATACCATCTGTAGAATTAATTTCTAAAAATACTTCGGGATTTTGCGTTCCTATTCCTAATTTTCCTTGATATGTCAATGTTAATACTTCTTTATTAATATTAGATGCTGAAATAATATTATTTCCAGATATATTCTGCTTAATATTCAATAAAACTCCTTTAGGGTCTCTTACACCTAATCCCATACTTCCATCATATGCGAGTGTTAGGATTTCGCTATTAAGATTGGATGCTGAAATAACATTTCTATTTATAATATTCTGCTTAATGTTTAACAATACACTGTTAGGTTCTGTTACACCTAATCCCATACTTCCATCATATGTGAGAGTTAGGATTTCGCGATTAAGATTGGATGCTGATATAACATTTTTATTTATGATATTTTGCTTAATGTTTAATAATACTCCTTGAGGTTTCGTAACACCTAATCCCATGCTTCCATCATATGCTAGTGTTAGGATTTCGCGATTAAGATTAGATGCTGAAATAACATTACTTCCGGATATATTTTGTTTTATATTAAATAATACTCCGTTTGGTTCTGTAACACCTAATCCCATGCTTCCATCATATGCAAGTGTTAGCACTTCTCGCGTGAGATTAGACGCTTCAATTATATTAGTGTTATTTTTTTGCAATACTGTCAATGATGTATTATTTCCATATCCTTCAATATATATATTACAACTTACATATAAATCAGTATATAAATCCAAATTATACTTATTCTCTAATTGTTCTGATTTATGTAAAATCAAAATATCATTAATTACATTAGACGCTAACATATCTTTTACATAAAAAAACTTGTAATCTATAAATTTGCTACTAGAGTAACAGTTAATCTCCAAACCATTAGAACCTAAAGAATTAAAATGAATGTTACTAGAGTTAATTTCGTATTCTTTATAATAATTTGTGTTAAGTTGTTCTATCAAATTATTCCCATTTGCGTCATATATTCTCCCGCTAAATCTTAAATCACCTTCCATATCTAATCCTCCATCAAGGAACATAGTTCCTTCTTTATCAATTTTGAGAGGCACTATTTGATTATTTTTAGAATTAGAATATTTAATTTCAAATATACCATCATAACTGTATATTTCATGACCTTCAAAAAGACTATTATTTCTCTCTACCTCATTAATTAAAGAAATGTGCGGTTTATAATTTTTATAATTATAATTTTTAATACCTATTCTAAAATTATTTGTATTAATAGTTGAATAGTCATTAATATATTCTTCTATAATTACATTATTATTAATAGTATTTCCCAATATATCAAATGAATCTGTTATAATATTTGAACTTAAACGTTTAAGAATCATATTTCGTGGCGTAGAATTTGCGTTATTGTTGATAGAATAGTTTGATGTTTTAAAGATAATGTTATTAGCATCTATAACATTTGAACTAATTTTCAAATAAGCAGTATTTTTATCAAAAAAGTTATCAAATATAACATTTGAAGTAATAATATTTAAATTGTTTTTATGAATAGAAAAAAATTTAGCATTGTAGAATATGTTAGAATTATATCTCAAAATATTTTTAGTATATGTATTTAAATAATTGCTATAATTTTCAAGTAATTTATTTTTAATATTAATTTTATTTTGATTAAAGTCGACATAAATATGTTCATAACTATTATTATTTTCATTAAAAGGGGTGTCATCCGTTGAAAACGTTGTTATAATATAATTACTAATATTAAAATAATTACTATTATCAATAATTTCTAAATTTGAATAATTAATAATTATAACATTAGATGAAATATTTGTCGCTAAATTATATTTATTAGTATATGTATAATCAAAAAATATATTACTATTATCTATATTAAACTGTGCTTTATTATTGATTATTGATTGTTTTACAACAATATCATGTGGTTTTATATCATCATTACTGCTATATAAAATATTTTTTGGTATTAAATTAAAATCATTATTTCTTGTTAATGTAAAATCATCTGTCACACTATCAGAATTTAAATTTAAAGAGTGATTTGAATTTAAATAATCTATATTTAAATTACTAAAGAAATATTGATAATTAATATTGGAATGTACTGTTATATATGATAAATTATTTGATATAACATTTAATGTTTTAAATATGAAATCATCTGTAACATTACTTGATATAATGGGGTTATTATTATCGTCTATAGGCGGTAATTGTAATATATTCTGTTTATATGAACTAAAATATACTTTATTATTATTATTCCAATTAGAAGATAATGGGTCTATTGATACATCATCATAATCTATTATAACTGTACTATTAAACATATATTCATAACTATATCTACTTTTAATTCCCATTGCTACTGTGTCATAATCAGTATTGAGAACGAGCGATTGAGTTGTATTTGATTTAAAATCTTCATTAAATCCAAAACGCGCTCCCCTGCGTTTTTCGGCATCATATTTGAAAGCGTCTATAGTGAAAACATTAGTTAATATAGGTTCATTTAGGCCATTATTAGAAGATGAAACACTTATATTAAATTTATAATTGTTATTAAATTCACCACCTGATATATTATGATAAACGTTTGGACCTTCAGAATTTAATAAATTTATTGATGCTGGATATTCATTATTTGTAATTTGCAAACCATATTTTTCAGTCCCATCAATATGTAATAGAATATTAGAACTTTTATCAGTTCCAAGACCAAAGTGCGCAATAGTACTATTCGCGTCTCCATTATCACTTACCTTACTGGTAAATCGTAAAAAATTTTTATAAGATTCGTTATTATAGACGTTAAAATCTAGTGTTGTATTACTATTATTATTACCACCAAGACTAATTTGGACGGAATTTTTAACATTATTATTTTTATCAAAACTGTCGTCTAGGATTTGTAAATTGCTATTATAAATAGCGAGTTCAATCATAGAGTAGCATATATTAGATTTTGAATAAGTGATGAATTTTGTAACTGGGTTGTCATCGTTCATATTTTTAATAATAACTGGTGTTTTAGAATTTTGCAAAGGGTCTATTACAAGATTTTCTCTAGATCTTAAAATATCAAAAGACATCTCAATTTTATCACCTGATTTGTTATATCCTTCTCCTGATTCACCTGTATTTGATATGTAATTAATATATCTATCTACTCTTTGTAAGTTTGATGATAATAATTTCATCGTAAAATTAAAATTACATCCTTCATTATCTAAAATATTTATATTACCATGAACATTTAAATCGCCATAAATTGTCATAGCAGACTTGTCTTCATAAGACACTTTAGGATTATTAACATCAATATGATATTTACTTGTCGCTGTATCATAATAAAAAGACATACCATAGGATGTTGGCTCGATTGTTTTATTTGTGTATCCTATTTGTAAAGGTCCAATGCGCATATAATCTCTCGCATCTAGGTCATTATATTTATGATTTTTATAAATAAACCATTTTTCTTTATTTCTATCTTGTTCTATATCTCTATCATATTCACATATATCAATACCGCTATAATCGGCATTATTAAAAAGACCTCCTCCTCGTACCCCCCTATAAATGCGTATTGTAGAATAATTATAATCATTTGTAAATAAGTTTCTTACTTGTAGAGGAGCGACGTTTTGTTCTCCATTCCAACCTATAGATATGTTTTTATTAGTATAAAAACTGTCTTCAGAACTCGCTTTTTGGAGAGTTTCTAATAATATATTATTCTGATAATATAAATCAGCATTGATACCTTTTTTAACATTTAAACCTCTCATATCAGAAGAAAAAGATAGAAGTTCATTATAGTTAATACAAAATTTATCTGTTGATGTATCATATAAATTGAAAAAGTTTTTATCATTATTATAAGAGAAAATTTTTGTTCTTTTAATACTATTATTTTGAGAAATATAATAATCATTTGCAGCAACAATACCATTGATATCTAGTGAAAACATGTTATTGGGATTTAGTTTATTAATACCAACCTTTCCATTTAGCAGAGATAATGTAGGAGGTGTATTTTCTAAATTAGGAAGATATCTATTCGATGTTAATATAGATATGTCACATGATGGATAAAAATATATATTATTATTTTTCCCTGTTACTTTATTTGTATTAAATATTAAACTATTGTCGTTATAATCTAGGCGCGACAATCTACCTATATTAGCGATATACTCTTTATTTTCCAATTTGTTTTTCAAAAATATATCAAAATTATTACTTGTACTTCTATCATTTTTAATAATATTTAGGATACCGTCAAATCCGTCACTATCTGTAAGACCCAATGCCAACTTATTTGGAAAATTAACATTACAGTTGGCATCAAGAGACGCTATATTGCTACTAACATAAACGAATAAATAATTGCTTCCATCAACTACAGTTTCATAGTTTCCTGTAAAAGTATCTGTTAAATTAAGTGGAGTTACGCGTTTATTATTAATAAATAAATCGTTTGTTATATTTAATTTATTTACATTAATATTTTCTACATTATCAAAATCTACATTATTATTAAAAGCTACTGTTCCATCAAATTTTGAATGATTTAAAACATTTAAAAAATTAGTTGTTAAATTGCTCTGTATTGTCGCGTTATTATTAATAATTATATCTTTAGTAGTTAATTCATTTACGACTGATAAATTATTATTAAATCTATAAGAAGGATCCGTAAAATCTCCACCATTTATTTGCGTAGCGTTAAGAACGCCGACGCCTGATGAGCGAATATAAATATCGTCAAGATGTCTATACGTTTTCGTTATAAAATCGTATAATAATATATCATCAAAAGTAGATAATCCCTTAACTTCTAATTTGGATTTAACATGTAATTCAGTTTTATTAGTAATATTGTTTATGAAACTCTTTTTATTGTAAATTTTGAGAGTTGTATAATTAGTTCCTATACCGACATTATTATTCTCATCAATAGTCATGGCAGGAATATTACTAATGTTATATGTTGGCACCGCTTTAGTTCCATATGCCATATTAATATCTTCAGATGATCTGCTGACATGAAATTCTAGGGGAACACCTTTAGTTGTAGAAATAATCGCCGGAGATGTATTGCTTCCGCCAATTATGCCCATACACATTTTAGCCGGTTCTTCGCTATTATTTGTATCATTCTTTATGGCGATATGCATGCTACTAAATTTATTATTTGGAGTTGATACAATGTTAAGGGGGTGGGTATTTTTATAGGTATCAACATGACCTCCGAACGTTACGTAGTTTGGAGTAAAAATGTTTTTAACATCATAATTAATATCATATAAATTACTATAATTAGTTATATATCCTGTTTGAAATGGTTGAGATACTACGAGGTCATTTGTTTTAACAATAAACTCCTTTATTAAATTGCAAGTTATAGGGTTCGCGTCATCAATTCTAATATTACTTAATTCTAAACCGGCTGCTTTAATAATACCTGAACAATAAATGTTTTTATCAACATATAAAGAAGTATCGTGAGTCAAATTATTGCGCGCTAAATTTCTTGACGCATTAACCGAAGTACCTTGACTATTAACAATAAGAGACCATTTGGTATTCGAAGTATCAGTATAATACGTTTTCTCTCCTACAACTAAATATTCTTCGCTGGTTAAATCTAATTTATTGATATTACTCGCTTCACCATCGTTATTTAATTGAAACCCAATAGCAACCGAATCTAGTTGTATAAGAGGGGCTGTTATATCATTAATTGGATAACTCATTTATTATCTTATTCTATTTAAAAGAAAAATACATTTAATATTTATATATATAAAAAATGATTATAAGATTTAAGTAATCATTAATATTTAAGATGAAAAGAATTGATAATATCCACAATAAAACTATGGAGATTGATATAGATAATCAACCATATAACTCTAAAAATATCTTGTTAAATGAGGAGGATTTATATAGTCTATTAAAAAATAATGGGTTATCAAATTTAAAAATTAAAAATATTAATTTATATCGTGTTGCGTTCGTTCATAAATCGTATTGTACTATGAAAAATATAGACTTTAATAAAAGTAATGCGAATTGCCCCAGCGATTGTCTGCCTTTACAAGATATGTCTTATGAAAGATTGGAGTTTTTAGGAGATTCGCTATTGGGTATGATTGTCGCCAATTATTTATATAACAGGTTCCCGGATCAAAACGAAGGGTTCTTATCAAAAATTAGGACAAAGATTGTAAATGGAAAAATGCTAGGTTATTTATCTGATAAAATAGGATTACCGAAATTCGCTATAATTTCAAAACAGGTCGAAGAATCGGGGGGTAGAAATAACTATAAAATAATGGAAGATATTTTTGAAGCATTTTTGGGAGCATTATATCTAGATTTTCAGACAGATAATGATAATGTTATTATTCCTAATATCAATATTAATCCAAGTTCAGGCGCAGGATATTTTGTAGTCGAATCATGGCTCATATATATTATAGAGAATTATATAGATTTTTGCGAACTTATTAGAATTAAAAATAATTACAAGGATATGTTGGTATCTCATATGTTACATTCTTTACAAGACGCGCCGCAATTCAAGGAATTAAACGTAGTTGTTAAAGATAATGTTAGGATATTTACATATTGTATTAAAGATAAGAACGGAAGTATTATATCTACTGCCACAGGAAATACAAAAAAAGAAGCGGAAAACAATGCGTCAAAAGAGGCACTCGTATATTACAAAGTAAATATTCAAGAATATAATTCGCATATATAAGAAAATATATATATTTCCATATATCATATCTTTAATATTAGAATATGAATATTACGCATTTAGTTTTATCGGGAGGAGGTATGAGGGGCGTAATATTCGTCGGAGCATTAAGATACATATATATAAATAATATAAATAAAAATATAAGGCATATCGCGGGATGTTCTATAGGCGCGCTGGTCGGATTAATGATTGCTTTTAGACTGACAATCGAGGAGATGGAAGAAATATTATATAACTGTAAGGACGATAACGAATTATGTTATTTATCGATTAAAAAATATATCAGATTAATAACAGAATATGGTTTATTTAATACTGAATTATTGATTCAACATTTAAAAAATGTAGTAAGAAGAAAATACCCGGATATGTGTATAATAAACGAATATAATACATTTGATATTTCGGAAACTATTACATTTATGCAATTATCAAAAAGTTTTGGGATTAATATGTATATGTCATGTACTAATATAAATACATGCGATAACGAAATTTTTTCTATTGAAAATACGCCGGATATTTGCGTATATAAGGCGTGTTGTGCTTCTATGGCGATTCCTCTATTATTTAAACCTATAAATATAGGCGAATATTACTATTATGATGGCGCCCTGACTAATAATTTTCCAATAAAAATATTTATCAATGTTCCGAGAGAGAATATAATGGGAATGATTTTATATAATGAAAAAAAGATTGTGGAGCCAGTTAAAAAAATCAATTTAATATATATAATCAAGCAATTGATGACAATATTAAATACTTTGAGGGTAAAACAGGTATTATTAAAAGAACTCCAAGATAATAAATTTACAGATTATTATAATCCGAATAATCTAATTTTACAAAGCGCTATGAATATTACATTAAATAGGAAAGGTATGAGATTACATATTACAAAAACGGAAATGGATGATATGATATATGCCGGTTTTGAAACGATGACGAAATACATAGACGATAGACGGAAAAAATATGTTGATGATAATGAGGTGCGTACTAAAGATATTTTATAACATTAATCTTTAATAAATATTTTTTTATTGATATAGTAGGGTTTTTTATTAATTATTTTAGCGCCGGCAGGTAATTTATTAACGAAAATGTTGTTAGGTGCTTTTAATAAAAACGGTATAATTATATTAGTTAAATTTTCTAAAAACAGCATATTATTCTTTGTATTTATGCCATTTTCATATACTAATTTTTTAAATGATTTCGCAAAATTCCCTACATTGTCTGAAGGCAAATTGTAATCTACTGAAATCCATGATTTAGGTTCTATTTTCTTATTTCTAAATGCGTTAATAATTCTAACGTAATCCGCTTCTATGGCCGAGATATCTCCGGATTTAATTTTTTTAGCGAAACCGAAATCATAAATATACATAGTATATTCACATGATTTTAAATAATAATTTACACCATATATGTTATAATGATGATAACTTTTGCTGTCGACATCGTGGTTAATATGATATAAAAAATTACCCCAATGACAATCGCCGTGAATAAATCCTAAATGATGGAATGTAGATATTGACAAAATGATTTGCGCGAACACATTATATAATATATTATCATTTTTAAGAAATGTTTTATTATTACACAATTGTTTCAGGTCTCCGCGCGCAAGTTCATTTAATAAAACATAATATTTTTTGCTTATTATAATATCAGGTAGATTTTTGCTAGAAACTTTGTCGCATAAAATGACTTTATAAGTTAAAATAAAGTGCCTTGATATCATATTTTTAATAATTTGGTCGGTTATTTTTAAATTAGTATTTGCTTCAAACATATTGACGCTATTATTAATCATAATTTTAGACGCGATAGGATATCTGCCTATTTCATTTTTAATAGATGCTATATAAATATAACCATATTTGCTTATAGAACCGAATTTTTTAGTAAGGAATACTATGTCGCTGATACTATATCCTTTAACATCGTCCTTTTTACTAGAATTAATTGAATATTCTTTTAGACATTGCTTCGCGTTAATATTTTTCAATCTATTTACTATATGATTGTAGTAAAAAATTCTTTTATCCAAGTTATATTTTAATGTTTTGTTTTTAAAATATTTAATCAGTGTTTCGGGTAATTTTTTAAATTTTTCATTATTATTGATTAATGTATTATTAATAGTATTTGAAAAATTATTTTTCGCCGATATATTCTGCGTATTATACATATACGACTGCGACATTATATATCCTTCTACTTATAATACAATATTCTAATATAATATTATAATAGATTTAATGAATAATAGGGAAGAAAAAGGGTCTAAAATAGAACCTTACATATTTATAATAGATTTAGATGGTACCATTATAGGCGATTGTAATTATCAGTGTGATTTATATAATATTATTGAATTAATAAAAAAAAATAATATAAAGGATTTAAATAAGTATAAAACGCTGTGTAATAATTATTTAAAAGATAGTTATTCTAATAAATCTCTTCTAATAAGACCGCATTTTTTTACATTTATTAACGCGATGAAAAAACTGTATCCTTCTTGCTATTTTTATATTTATACAGCATCGGAGAAGAAATGGGCTAATAAAGAAATCGCTATAATAGAAAATAATAATAATTTTAAATTCGATAGACCTTTATTTACGCGCGACAATTGTATTATAGATAATCATGGTAATATTAAGAAATCTGTTGCTAAAATATTACCATTAATAAGTAAAAGTATAAAAATACCTAATAATTATGATATTAGCAAGAGATTATTGATAATAGATAATAATCCGACATTTGTAGATTATACGGATAATTTAATAATATGCCCGTCTTATAATTATACGAAATTTTATGATTTGCGCGAATCTTTACCGAATTATAATCATAAATGCGAAGATTTGAAAAGATATATGGATAGATTAATAAAAGAACAGAAAATAAGTAAGATATCTAATAAGACTACAGAAGGTTTAGAGAAATTATATAAATGGTTATATAAAAAATGTAAGAGGATAAATAAATATAATTCTAAATATAATAATGATACGTTCTGGAAGGATTTAATAGCACTTATAAAACATTACAATATTACTTCATATACCCCAAAAATTGTAGCGGAACTCCAAAAAAGCATTACGCGACATTCTTAATGATATATTTTGATATAAAATTATAATAATATATATAATAATGATATGATATATATAAGTTTTGATATTGGTGTTAAGAATTTAGCGGTATGTATAATAAGAAAAACTGAAATATTAGAAATACTAGATTGGCGTATAATTGAGTTGGCATCATCGAAAAAAGAGATTAAGGGGATTGAGGATATATCTGAAAGAATATATATTGAGATGGATAATATAATAGGCGGGCTTAAGAATATGAATATAAATATGATAGAATATGTTTTAATAGAGAATCAGCCTTCAAATTTAAATGGGATAATGAAGACGATTCAGCATATAATATATGGTTATTTTAGTTTAATTAAATATTGGGACAAAGAGGTGGGAAGTGTAGTTCTCGTAAACGCATCATTAAAAACGAAAAATCACAAATATATAATAAATATTGAACCCAAAGATAAACCGGACGCCAAGAACAAAAAAGGGTTTAGGCGTGATAAATATAAGAATAACAAGATGTTAAGTATAGAATTGTGTCGCGAATATATCAGCGATAACGAGCAATTAAAGAAGAGATTTAATGAAAACAAGAAGAAGGATGATTTAAGCGACGCATGTTTACAGGCGATATCATATATTAGAAGTAATACTAAAGATGATATGTTAGATAAATATAATAAAATATATATTAGTGATATCTGGAGTAATGAAGATAATAAGGGGGCGAATTGATATATTTGATTATAAAAACACAGGCAGATTATTTTATGACGCGTGGTTATCCTGGTTAATGCTAAAAAACAAGGTATAGTTTATTTTTATATGATGCGTATTAATAAACATTAAAATATTATAATAGATATATAAACATTTGATACCCAAATAAATATATAATATGACATTACTATCAAATTTTAATAATAGAAATGATGATTTAATAGAGTTGAATAAGGATAGTTTCAATACACAATCCTTTAATTTTAATATACCTTCTAATAAGCAATCTAATATTGGTATAAATAACGAATTATTTAATAGAAAGAAAATAAGCGATGATGTTATATCTATATCATCCGGAGGTTCTTCAAACGGAAGTTCGTCGGGCGGTAAAAAGAACTATATGAAAAATATAGGAAACATATATCGCAATAAAGATAAGGTAGGGAGAAGTTCGCGAGTAGAAAGAGAAACTGATAGTGAAAGTGATGGTGGTAAAAGTCTATATAGTTCAAAAAGTTCTCATAGCGGTAAAAATAAGAAAAAAAATAGATATGATGATGATGTAAGTGAAGCGAGTGGAACCAGCGAGGATACGCGTGATAGCGACGGGAGTGATGGGAGCGATGGGAGTGATGGGAGTGATAGAAGCGATGGAAGCGACGGGAGTGATGGAAGCGGTAGTGGTAGCGGAGATGACCGAAATAAAAATGATTATAGAAAAAATAAATTTTTAAGTCCTAAAGAAATAGTTAAAAATGAGATAAATGAGAAGAGGGAGATAATTTATCAGTTAGACAGACTAGAGTCGAAGGGATTCAAGATACCTTTTAAATTCAATATGAATTCTGATATTGAAGAGATGAGGACTGAATATAATAGAATTATAAGAGAAAAGGAACTTGACGGAAGTATTAGATTTCAGCAAAAAATGTTAATGGCATTTATTTCGGGAACTGAATATATAAATGGAAGATATGATCCGTTGTCTATTAAATTAGATGGGTGGTCAGAACAGGTAAATGAAAATATTAATGATTATGATGATATATTCGAAGAATTACATTATAAATATAAGGCGACTGGTAAAAAAATGGCACCAGAATTGCGTCTTTTTATATCATTGTCAGGTAGCGCATTTATGTTTCATTTAACTAGCAGAATGTTTAAGGAGCAACCGCTACCGGATGTTGAAAATGTATTACGTTCCAATCCCGAGTTAATGAAACAGTTTCAGAACGCTGCAGCAAAACAATATGTGATGGGCAATCCAGGGCAACAACAGATACCGCAAATGTCTCAAAATCGCGGAACAAGTAATGATAATATGGGGTTATTTAATATGGTTAGCAATTTATTCGGATCTTTGAACAGCGACCCTGTACCTTCAAATGTACCACAATATGCTCAAAATATGCAAAATAGAACAATGCCAATCCAACAAAATGATAAGAAACAGTACGAGGATATTGATAATATAATTAAAAATGTTCATAGCAAGATATCAATAGATGACACGGATAATAATATAGAGACATTGTCTGTTAGCGACGAAGAAATAACATCTATTATAGAAGATACTGCGGATATTCAAATATTAAAAGGGGGGCGCGGAAGACCTAAAAAGGGAACGCGAACTCTGAATATATAATCGCGAGGGCTATACGAGGGCTATATATGGTTTAATATACATGGGAAAAATTATAAATGAATTATGTAATTAAGAATTTATCTATTTTTTCTTAAATTAGTTATTTTTTTAGCGGATTTATTAACAAAACTGCCTACTTCTTTGACGGATTTAACTATTCTGTCAGGGGTACTGCGGAGAGATTTCATGGGGTTGCGAATAGTCGCTTCGACTTCTTCTTCGAATACTTCAATTTTAGATAATAGGTCGCTTAAGGTGCTTAATAGTATGGGGACTATTATAATAGTAAATAACAGGGTTAAGAAGAGGAATAGAGATATCATGGTTCCTATTGAAATAATATCACGGCTCAAATCTTCCGAACATTTGCATTTTTCGTTAGTTAAATATCTTACATAGTCGAAGGCGTAATATATATATACGACAAACATTAAGAAGAATACGAATGTCGCGATAGATAGTAATTGGACTACGACATATCCCATACTTTTAGCTACAGTTTTGAGCGATATTATGGAAGTTATTATGAAATAACCTAGCGCTATTACGGTGAAATTCTTGATAAAATCTTTGTTGGGATGTTCGGAACATTCACAACCCATATTCTCGAGTTTATAAATATAACTGAGAATGATTAACAATAATATGGCGAAAATCGCCTGAATTATGGCACTACTATAAAAAGATAAGTTATTTTCACTTTCTTTCATTGTACTATTTCTTACTCTATACTATTATATAGAAATAATTTTTTTATAATTCAATAATATTATAAATAAAAAATTTTGTAGAATTATCTAGGTTTTTAATATTAATAGTTTTTATTTTATCAATTATAGAATTGTATTTTACGACAGATAAGATTTTATATAATTGTTCTAATAAAATATCGGATATATATTTATATATATTATCATTATTTATAATGTTAATAACATAATCAGCGATATTATCTAATAATATAATTAATTCTTCTGTTTTATATTTAATCCATATCTTGTTAATATTATTTATCACGCGTTTCCATTTTGTATATTCGCAATATAAATCATACTCGTCGTTTAATATTAAGAGATTATTGTCATATATATATTTCGGTGGATCCCATTCTTTATTATTAATATAATTTTCCCATAGTTTATCAATCATAATTTTTAAATATTCTTTATCAAATAAAGATAGCAGATTAGCGTATATATCATTATCGCTTGTTTTAATATAATTCCAAATAATCATGTAGACATCGTCAGTATTGTCATTTAGTCCAATAATCTCTTTAATTTTTTCGCAAATACTATCCTTGTTTTTAATACTTAATTTATTTAAATTGCCTATTAAACATCTTTTGAGTTCTGACTTTTTAGTAAAATCAGGTATTATAATATGAAAACGCGATTTAATCTTCGGTTTATTGGTGTATTTCTCTTTATTATTATATATTTTTTTTGCCCATATCATTTTTGGGTCATAGAATGAATTAAAGCACGAATAAGTATCTTTAATTTCTATCGCCTTATCCAAAATATTTTTGGGAATATCTATAGAATTATAGGTATCTTTAAATTGTTCTATACTAATCTTGATGATTTGTTCGTCCATTATAATTAGTTATTTCAAATAATCTTATATATTGATATATAATAGTAATGGGCGGTTCTTTAAATGGAAATAAATGAATATAAACAATATTACCATGGTATAAGAATACATAAGGCAGAAACAATAATAATGAATAATGTACGAAATAATTAATAAACTAGAAGAACTATATTCAAATAATCTTGTATATAGGACTATTATTGTGTGCGATGATATAGATAAGTATAATAATATACTTAATAATCATAATTACGATGCCTATATATTAAAAGAATATGATAGTAGCACAGATTATGATTCGTTGGATGTGAGGATTTTTCTAATAGAAAAAGCGGTATTTATGAGATTTATAAATGCCTATATGTTGGATAATAAAAATATGGAATATAACTATGGAAGACACTTTTATAATTCAATTATAATTCAATTGGATAATGATATTAGTGAAGAAACAGAAAAAATAAAAAGAGATTATAGTGAAATATTGAATAATAGCGATGATATTATTATCTAATAATAATTTAGAGGAATAGCGGGTAATAAAACATGGCGAAAAAGAGTTTTTTTAGCAGTGATATATTAATGATGATTACAATAATAGTGTTTCTATTATTTGCGATTGTAATATTATTCGCATATAATAAAAATAAAATTATGGAGGCGTTTACTGGAAACACATCAAGTAATAAATATGTGTTAGAATATTACTATATGGATGGTTGCGGACATTGTGACAATTTTAATAATTCCGGTGTATGGGAGAAATTAAATAATAGTTATGGTACTAACATTGAGTTTAAAAAATACAATATGCGCGATTGTAAAGATAGAATAGAAAAATATAACATATCCGGATTTCCTACGATAATTATAATAGATAAGAGTAATTCCGAGAAAAAATTAGAAGAATACAACGATGATAGAACTTATGATAAATTTAAGATATTTATAGAGAAATACGTAAATGCCGAATAAACGCAAAAATAAAGGACATGGGGTAAATAAAGTATATAAACCATTAATAAAACTTTATATTAATAAAGGATATAACTGAATAAAATGGGAGGCGGGTTGATGCAATTAGTTTTAAAGGGTAATATGAGTGAATATATAACATTACAACCACATATTAATTATTATAAATATGTTCTTAAAAAACATACTAATTTTTCTATGGAAACAATAGTAATCACTTCGACCGGTGATAATAATATTGGATTTCGTAAAACTTCATCAGATTTACGAGTTAATTTTAAAATAAAGAGATATGCTGATTTATTATCAAATTTATTTTTGACATTCAATATACCGGATATATATTCGGATAATACGTTAAAGTTTAGGTGGGTTAATAATTTAGGTTTTAATTATATTAAAGAGGCGAAAATTAGAATAGGGGTTGTTAATATAGAAACATTGTATGGCGAATGGATGAATATATGGAATGAATTAACTACAAAAGATAACATAGAATACAATAAGTTGATAGGAAATATAGATGAATATATAAACCCTTTTAATTTTGTTCCAAAATATCGCGTAGTAAATAATAGGCTTTATAATGTAACATATCCTATTTCAAGTTATAATCCGGACCCTAGAAAATTCAATAATCCAAGTATAAGAGAAAGAAAAATTCAAGTTCCTCTTGATTTTTGGTTTACTAAAAATCCTTCTTTAGCGCTTCCATTATTAAAATTAGAGAATAATGAAGTTGAATTAGACATTTATATAAATGACAGGGCATTTGAAGGATTATATCAGGTATGGAGTAATATATTGAACACTTATGTGAGTCCATCGATGTACAATGAACTTCATAATCCCGATGTAGATATAGATATCACAAAATTTGTTAAACCGAGCGATTATACGTTTAATGTTAATAATGAATTATTATGTACTTATGTATATCTAGATAGTGTGGAGAGAAGTAGTTTATTATTAAATACAAACCAAATAGATTATATTATTAATACTGTGAAGAAAACTCCTACGACAGCAATAAGTGATAACCATACATTAATAGATATAACAAACGCTAATCATCATATTAAAGAAATTATATGGATTACGAGAAGAAGTGATTCTATATTTAACTTTAATAATTATACTAATTATACAGCGGATCACGAATATAATGAAGGTATGGGAATATTAAAACGCGCGTCTATATTATGGAACAGGGAGATAACTCGCACAGATTATGACGCAAATTATTATAATCAGATAGAACCATATAAATATCATACTAATATACCACGAACGGGTGTTTATTGTTATTCATTTGCATTATTTCCAGAAAAACAAATAAACTCCGGTTCTTATGATAATACCCAGATAACTACATCTCTGTCGATAAATGTTAATACTGATATTAAACGCACGGATAAATATAACTATATTGGAAATATATATAAAGAGGTAGTAAAAAACAATTATCCTGTTAATTTCGAAATTTCTATATATGTACAAGAAATAAATGTTTTTACAGTATTAAATGGAAGCGCAGGATTAAAATTCAGTTAGTGCAACTCTTTATATCTTTTGACTATTAAGATATTCTTTTTATATTCTTTTATATAATTAAAAGTATTATGGATTTATTTGTGCTAATAATAATAATTGTTTTCGTTTTTATAATAAAATATCTAATAGATACTATAAATTCGTTAAACGGCGAGATTAGAGAGATTAAAGATAAGTGTATAGGCGAATCTAAAAACGCCGGTAAGGGTATAACATTTACAAAAAATACTCAAAAACCTTATGATAATATTAATAATGATATAGTTAAAAACATTATGTATTTTAAGGATTATTTTGATAATAAAAGTATATAAATAGATATAAATAATATAAGCGTTTATAATTAAATGCCGAGAAAAAGTAAGAACAGTGATGTTAAATCTACAATAGATAAAAAGAAGGGTTTAATGAATACTATTGTAAAGGATGTTGTATTAGTTGAAAATGAAGATATTATATTACAATTGCCTATATCCGATAGTGATATAAATAAAATAAGTATTACGGAAAAATTATTGGAAGCCCCGACGCCTTATGAACCTAATTGTTGTTATATAAATGAAACTAATTTTTATAATACAATTCAAGACAATTTAATAAACGAAGATTGTATTAAGGATAATAATATAGACTATAATGATAATATTATTAAATCTTCAAATAATTGTTATTGGTGCTGTCATCCTATTAAAGATAGGATTTACGGAATGCCTTATAAATATAATAATATTACAAATACTTATATATTATTTGGTAATTTTTGCTCATTGGAATGCGCGAATGCCTATAACTTTTCTTCGCATTGCGGGAGCGATAAAGTATGGGAAATAAATAGTTTAATACAAATGTTAAGTAAGCATTTTGGATGTTCGCGCCCTATACGCCCTGCTCCTTCGCGATTTTTACTAGATATATTTAACGGACCCATGAATATTGAAGAATTTCGCAAAGGTCATCATACAAATGATAAGACACATTTATTAAATCTTCCGCCTATGATAGCGACAACATATAATTACGAAATTGTTAATACTTCTTATCTTAAAAATATCACAGATAATATGAATAATAAAATGGAATCAAAGAAAAATAAAAAATGATATAAGAACAATAAAACAATTATTATTGTGAATTACTAATTAACTAGAATAATAATGAGTATCTCGAATACTGATTATGACACGAACGGCGCAGATAATACGAAGGATATACATTTTTCACCATATCGAGTTTCTACTATAACATGTAATGCGAATATTGGTAAAGATATTAATTTGAATTTAAAAATGTTATTTGAAAATATCTTAATCATCGATAAGGATGATACTGGCGGTATTGTGTGGGCGCAATATATGAAGGATGGCGAAGATTTAAATAGAGGAACTTATCCTAAAAAGCGGAGAAATAGTAAGAAAAATAAAATGAAAAAAAATAGATTTGATAATCAAGTAACTATTATATATAAGAATGATAACTATATGCCGAATGTGAAAATATTTAAGAATGGGAATATTCAGATAACTGGGATAAAGATAGTAGAAGATACGGAGATAATTGTAAATCATATTATTACAAATATTAGAACTATTTATACGAATATCAGTAATGATATTATAAATAATAGGGGCGATGATTATGAATTAAAATTGCTATATCAGAATTTTAAAATTAGGATGATTAATTCGGATTTTAAGGTTTATAGCGACGAATCTTTGACAAATCCATTCGGATTAAAGAGACGCGAGATACATAAGATATTCATTAGTGATTTATATAATAACAAGTGTTCTTTTCAACCGGGAATATATCAAGGTGTTAAATTGGAATATTTCTGGAATAAATGTAATGATAAAAAGAATGGTATCTGCTATTGTCCTAAAAAATGTTATGGTAAAGGGAAGGGAGAAAATATTGGTGATTGTAAAAAGGTTACGGGGGCATTGTTTGAAAGCGGTAGCATATTAATTACAGGCGGCGTATCCTTTGAACAAGTCGACGAAGTATATAAGTATATTTGTAATTTCTTGATAAAACATAAAAATAATATTAAAAAAACGCAACCTACTGCGCTAACTACTACATCAGAAATCCAAGAAATCGAATAGTATATTTAAGTATTACATACCACAACTCTTAAGAGAATGTATTTAATATTATTGACTAATTATGTATATGGCAACTAAAATTATAGTTATCATTTTCATTACCTAAACTATATTTTTTATATTTATCAGTATCTATAAAATTATTTCCGGGTCTATTATAAGATGGTATATGATGGCTAGCGTAAAACTGCGATGCGTATGCTACGGCATCAGGTTCTACGGGAGGCATTTTATAACTATTACCCCATGGTTTTTTATCAAATAAAACTTCTCCTGTATATAATCCGGCATTTTTTGGTTGAGGCGGCACAGGAACATTGGGATTATAATCTAGTTCGGCATACTCTAATTCTTTTTTCATTATTCTATATATAAAATAGATATTATTATATAAAGATAAAATTAATTTAAAATAGTATGAGTTCAGAAAGAAAAAAGAGAAAAATAGCAGATTTTGTAAAAGATGGTATGGAAACGGAGGATATTAAGATGATGGTACAGGATATTATGTTATTTATGACAGAGAACAAGGCGAAATATGGTTCTCATGAAGAACTATTAAAACAACTCAAAAAATCGATAGAAGGAATCTTGTTTTTTGAGGAAAGATATCCAATGTTATACTCTATGGTTACAAAAGAAGAGGGTTTTGAATATAGTAGTCTAGAGTATTTTTTACAGATGCGAGATAAAATTATAAATAATCAATTATCTTCAGAGCAAGCCTCTAAACAGGTAGGACAGGTATGGTTTGATAAATATTATAAAAACCCCGAAGGAAAATAGAGAACTCTTTAATTTATCCTAATTTATTTTTACAGATTATATATAGTTTTTTAAGATATAATATAGCATTCTAAAGCATCCAAAAATAAATATAAAATTTATAAAGAAAAATTTGAGTACATAACTTTTTATTTTCTAAAGTTTCAAAAGTTTTCTAGAAATTTCTAAATAAAAAAAGTTATGTACTCAAATTTCAAAATATGATTTTAAAGATTATTTGGTTTCCTATCAGGACTCATAAAGGATTATAGAGAAATATCTTAAGACATGCCTATGGCATGGGCTACCTTTTTGAGGGATTCTATGTACTCTAAGAATATTTCAAAAATCTCTAAAATAATTTGAGTACATAACTTTTTTTATTTAGAAATTTCTAGAAAACTTTTGAAACTTTAGAAAATAAAAAGTTATGTACTCAAATTTCAAAATAGGATTTTAAAGATTATTTGGTTTCTTATAGAAGGATACTAACATATTTATATATTTATATGTTTTAGATGATTATAGAGTTATTTACATTTTCTTTAATAATAGGCGCTATTGTAGGATTACTTGGTATAGGAGGCGGTATATTATATTTACCCTTACTAGTTCATTATAATTTTTCATTTCAGCAAGCAGTCGCTATATCTCTTTTCTTAAATACTATACCTAATGCGCTACCCGGATTATATTTATATTATGAACATGGATTTTTTGATTTTAATACTGCTATTATAGTAGCATCAGGGAGTATATTAGGAGGTATTGTAGGAGCATATTTAGGTACAAATAATTATATAGACGATAAATCATTATATCGCATATACACAATACTTTTATTATTTACAACGGTTTATATGTATTCATATTACTGCTAAATAAAAAATGATAATATAGATTATTTAATAGCAGAATATATATTAGACAAATTGAATTCTCCCTGATTTATTTTTATATTTTTTAAATATATTTAGACATCATATTTTACTAAAAATTGATATAAGCGTTTAAATATATATATTTTTTAACAAAGTATTATTATGAATAGCGGAATGCTAATCTCGAATGTCCCCCCTACCAATCTAACTGAATTAATTGAAAAAACTTATAGTAATTACGATGGTAATAGTTCTTATGCCAATACCCTCATTGCTACTCTTAAGACGTATCATTTCTGGCCCAATATCAAAGTTAAGAAATTTAAGAATAATGATGATATTGTGCTTCTTCATAATAATTACAAGATGAATGATATTTACGAATACAAAGAGTTGTATGAGCAGTGTAGGAGTATTGTCTTGGACTTTACGTTATCTTGTAATAATAATGTTGTAGTAACATATGCTAATTCTATTCCGCGAAGAATTAGTTATGAAGAATATGTCAGTTCGCCTCTGTACAACGCGACTGACAAATGCTATGAAGCATACGACGGAACTATTATTACAGTTTATAATTATAAAAATCAGTGGTATTTCGGTACTTCGAGTTGTCCCGATGCGAATAGTTCAAAGTTTTCGCATCCTACGAAGTCCCATGGTAAGATGTTCGACGAGGTACTAGAACAATTTTATAGTAGAAATCCCGAAATTGTTGAAAAGATGTCTCAAGTATCTCCTGATGATGTTAGCGAATCTTTGCGCGCGATGTTTGTGTCTAATTTGAATCCTGAGCACGCATATGAGTTTGTACTAATTCATTATGAAAATAAACATATTATTGATTATAGCGATGTTCTTGGTGAAAATTATAAGGAACTTGTACATATCAATACAAAAAATAGGATTACATTGGAAGAATATGATATTAACGAGGCGTCAATTCAAGAACTCTATAATATGGGAGTTAGATATCCGGCATATTTCGCGGATATTAATCAGGCGAATCTTCATATTAATCAAAATAAAAGTTATGGATTGATTATTAAGAAGAAAATGGAAGGAGAAAACTTTTCGCGACTATATAAAATTTCATCAATGTATATTAATTATCGCGAAGAAACTGACCCTTGCCATCCTAATGTATGGATGAATATTCTGTCGGTATATATGAAAAATAAACAGAATTATACAATCAAGGATTATATTGCTACATATAATCCTAACATTCAGATTCCTGTTGATAATAATGGAAGACAGATTGACCCTACATATTTGGTCCATACGATTATTTCGACAATTAAGGATAGTCTGTATAGTTATTACAAGTCTACGACGACATATAATCCTACATACAAGAGATATAAGATGAATAAGGAGATGGATAAGCAATTCGCTCCAATTATTCAATATCATTTGGCGCAATTGAGAAACCTACAGGTTACCACATTTAATAAGAAACTAATTACCTGTTCGAACATTTATTATTATTTGTGCCAATGTAATGATGTTAAGAATATTAAAACCCTGATTCAATTCTTTGCTTCTAATCCAATCAATGAAATGCAATCGCGTACATCTATGTGTTTCGCAATAATGAATACATTGATTTCCTAAATTTCATAAATCTAAAATATATTGATAATAATAGATAAGACTAAAAAATATGGTTGATACTTTTTCTACACAAGGTTGGATATACATATTATTCAGTATAATATTAACTATCGTATGTTTAATATTAAATGTGTATATACAAGGCGCCGGATTATATTTACTAGTTTATGTAATATATATTTTTGTTATAATGCTAACTGGTTATAATATAACCTGCTTGACAAAAGGAGAATGCCATATATGGAGTTGGATAGTCAGCATAATGTCTTTGATACCAATGGCATTATTAATAGCATTCTTGATATATTTTATTATATATGTTAAAAAATAAAACGTAATTTCATATATTTTTCTTTTTCTGGTAATAATTTGTTATATTATTTTACATAAATATAAAAAAATGATACAAAAGCATATCATAATTATTACGTTTCTCTGCTTATCTAAAGTACCAAAGCCTCGTGAAAGTCTCATCAAAGCCTCGTGAAAACTTCAATCTTCTTTAAGAAAAATGACCACGACTACCACAGAAACCGCACAATCTGCCTTATCAGTTATTTTCAAGGAACGTATTCGGGACATGCCAAATAATCTCGATGATAAGGAAATCCTGGCGTATTCGAAGATTATTAAGAATATTATAGAGTTGGAAAATGATTTACAGAAGATAGGAAAGGAAGAGGCGAAGGCGCAAACTGCTTTCTCCTGTGTCTTCAAGGAACGTATTAAGAATATGCCGGATGATATTGATGATAAGGAAATCTTGGTATATGCGAAGAATATTATAAAGTTGGTAAGGGATATAAACAAGATAGGGAAAGGAAAGAAGAATCCAGCAAATAAGGAATAAATTGTATATAATGTATTACAATGTATATAATGTATTTTTATATTTAATTATATTTTTTATTTTTAAAAATTGATATATAAAAATATTATAAACTATATATTAATAGGATGTTTTACAATTATAAGTTTGATTCTAGCGACCCTTCAAACAATCATAGTTTTGATATTCATGATGTAGATTTGGCTATAGTAAATGGTATTAGAAGAATAATCATGACTGATGTTCCTAATCTAGGAGCAATTGGTGAAAAACTAGATAAGGATGAACCTACTGTTGATGTTATAATTAATACTGGCGCTTTACACGACGAATTTATCATACATCGCATCGGATTGATTCCGATTTGTATGACAACGGATGAAATTGAAAATTACGAAGATAATTCGCTAGTTATTGAATTGAATGTAAATAATACTACTAGTAAAAGCGTCGACGTAAGAACATCGGATTTTAAGGCGAAACTAAATGACGTAGAACTAACCGAAAAAAAACTACGAGAACTCTTTCCTCCTAACAAAGTTTCTAAACATAATATATTAATTACGCGCTTAAGAGCGGGCGAACATCTTCATCTAAAAGCGAATATTGTAAAAAGAACGGGACGCGATAACGCATCATTTAATCCCGTTTCTCTATCTAACTTTTCTTATATCCAAGATCCTAAAGAAGCGAAGAAATATGATAGCATACTAGATAAAGAGAGAGCGTATTATAGAAATGAATACGGCGACCCTACAAAATTCAAGTTTGATATTGAGCATATCAATGTTAATATGGGGCCGCGATATTTAGTTCCGAAATCTCTAGATATTGTAATAAATAAATTGAATAATTTAATATCTGAATTGGTTAATATTAATACGTCAGAGATTGTAAAAATTCAGCAATTCCAAGATATTAAAGAGACATATGAGTTTATTATAGACAACGAAGATGATACACTGGGTAATATTATACAGTCTTATGTACATAATAATTATGTCAGAAGTAAGAAAGATGTTAATTCGACGCTCTGTAAATTCATAGGTTATATATGCCCACACCCTCTAAAAACCACTATGATTATTAGAATAACACTAGATGCTATTACAGAGAAGAACATGTTTATTACATTTATGGAAAAAATATGTAAGGAGATTATAAATGAATTAGTAGATATTAAGACAAAATGGAATAAATTCGCAATAGATAATAATGTATCATAATTTATATTATTATATATTAAAAGAAAGAGAAAAATTTAATAATGTCAATAAATATCAATGATATTGAGTATAATTACGAAGATGAGGAATTAGATGATATTGAATATCTTGAGATAATGAGTTTAGATGATATTATGAAGGATAATCCTTCTTTTATAGCATTGTCACGAGAAGATATAAAGAGTAATTTATTTGAGTTATTTGCCAATAAAAAGAAGGTCGATAATATAACCGACCTTTTTTATAATATACTAAATAATAATGATGCTAATCGTGGAAAATTAAAAGAATATGACAATTATATATTTAATGCCGAAGTAGAAAAAAAAGATTCTAGTGCTGATACGATGGATAAAAATGATGATACCCTAAATTTTAACAATTTGAAAAAGAAAGCAGTATTAAATCACGATGAAGCGAAAGATAAGTATTTTTTTGCCATTAGATATAATACGGATTCTGCGAAACTGCGATTTAAACCCGACGCAAAAATTAATATTACATTAGAACCTAATAATAAATACTTTCCAATATACTATCCAGTATTTCCAATTGACGATGTTAATATTCCTATTATATCTGCTTATTACAAAATTCCCAAGGCGATTATAAATGATTACGTATATACCAAAATTACGTCGCATTTAACTAAAACCAAAAATATCAATCTTGTATCTTCAGAAAATTATGAGAATATAAATGATTTAGTCAAAGATGTTAAACCAGATATCAATAATGTTATAGATTACCTTAAAAAATGCTTTGAATATGATTATTATAATATAGAAATTGCTTTGAATAAATTTGGTAAATCTCTAGATTTTATTAACACAGACGACTTCTCTATTTTATGCGATTATTTGACAACAGTTAGTGAAAAATATAAAGAGCGAAAAAATATATCTAGACGAATCAATATTAAAAAACCCGATATTATAAATAAAAAGTTGATTTTCTTTGACAAATTGAGTACCACAATACAGTTATTAAATTTATCAGAAAGCGCCGTTATGTATTTAGATAAAAATAAAATGAGCCTACAGGATTATCGCGATAATAATATATTGGCAGATAAAATAAAACGATTGGAAGATTTTAAAATATACGAAATAATACAGGCGATTAAATCAAATGGGAACTCCGACGATAACTCTGTAATATTAGAAGTATTAGATATTATCAAGCATACTCTTAAAAATAGCAATATAGTAGAAGCGATACAATCAATCGATAATATATTGAAAACATATGATAAAAAGGAATTGGTATTAAAGAAATATGAAATAGTAAGAAAGGATAATGAATATTCGCGCAATCACATTTTTGATTATGATAAGGATGGGAAACAATATATATTATCATATCGCGAATTAAAGGAAATTAAAGATAGTCACTATAATGAAAATTATGAAGGCATAGCCGAGAAGGAATTTGTAGCAGAATCTATGTTTGAGAATGACGATAAAATCGCCTATATAAACAACGGATTCGCGAATGCCGATGTTAGTGATATTATAGATTTTAATAAATTAGATATTAATAAATATATACATAATATAAATTATAAGACCGAATTAGGTTTCGTAGATAGTTTAGAGCATATTTTGAAAATTATGTATGACTTCGGCAAATTCGCCTGTATAGATTTTGATTACGACGCATTATCTAGGGAACTTTTCAAAAATAGTCGTTCAATATATAAACGAGGAGATTTATATAAAAGTACATTTGAAGATAAGGGAGTAGAAGTAAGCGATGAAATTATTACTTATTTGGATAAGTTATCTCCCAAATTTATGTTAAATATATTGGGTAAAAGAGAGGCGCCTTTTACAGACATTGCCGATGATGTTGAAGAAATAATTATTGACTGTAATAATATATGGCAAAAAGAGTTTAATAATATGTTTTTAAACGCCATTGCTTCTTGTATAATAAATATACAAGAGGGAATATTAGATGACACTATAGCAATAAATGTAGATTTTTTGAATGGCAATTTCATAAGTTATTGGGATAATTGTGGGACGCCTATTAATAAAAAAGATGAACGCGGAGTAATGACATATATAATAGAATCTCTAAAGGAGTACTTAATAAATAATAGTAATAACGAATTTTTAATAGATACCGAAGATATATTTAAACGAACATATAAAGTGATTGAAGAATATTATTCAGTTAATATTGATATTATGAAGAAAAAGGATGAAATATGTAAGGAGAAAAAGAAAGAGTTAAAGGGTAAAATAGAGAGAGAAAAGTTGCTCAAATTATATAAGAGCGGGCAGTGTGGAACTAAATTAGAATTATGTAAGGAACAATATATAGAATCTATGTTATATATGCCCGATATTAATTATGTAAAAATACATAAGTTTTTGAATAATTGTTGTTTAAAACAACTCGATGATACTTTTAATGATAATGTCGATTTAAAAAATGCTAAAAGAACGGATTTAATAGGGTTTAAGGAAGTATATGCTAAAAAGAGAATAACTAATAAACCTCGTGATTTAAGATTTATTCCTATAAAAGATACGGCGGCGATTTTAAATGATGATGAAGAAGTAATCAATCGCATATATTTAGAAGATTATATATATAACATAAATAATCATTCTAAAATAGTAAGAGAATGGTTGCGTGCGATGAAAGAAAAGAATAATAGTTTATTCCCTATTAATATTATAAAAGATTTTGAAAATAATAATATAAAGTCTATAAAATCAGGTATTACATTTAATGTAGGTCTATTAACAAAAACATCAAAACATGTAGGAGAAGAATTTATTGATAATTTTAATAATGTTAAGAAAAAAAGCGGAGGGAAGAAGGAGTCTAATGACAAAATTAAATACCAAAGTATAATCCGTGCTATAATGAAAATATTATATACTCATTTAAAAAATAGCGATAATAGCGACGAGATTAATACGTTATTAAATAATTCTATAAAAGATTTGAAAGATATAATAATAGATTTGAAAGCATTAAATAATATTTATAATGATGAAATAGAGAATGAGATTGATATTATAAATAAATATATAGTAAGTCGCGCATTATGTTGCCCGTTTAATATAGAGCAGACATTAAATGGAAAGATAATATCAAACGTTATTAGTCATCTATATATAGAGAAAATAACAACTAATATATATAAAGATGTTATGGAGATAATTAAATTATCATTTCCTACAATGGAAGAAAATATAGATTTTTTGAATAAGCAGCGCGAAGAAAATAAACAGGGGAAAATAAAGATTCTCAATGATAAAACCGTCGAGGATAATAAATTAATAAAAGAGATGAAAAAAGCAGGAATAAAATATGATATAATTCAAGAAAAAATAAATGAGGTCGATGAAGTCAATCAGTATAATTATGATACGCAAGAATTATTGGAAAATAATAACGATGATATCAATACTGACAATTATATATTATATAAGGATAATAATGCTGGAGAAAATGTAGAGGAAACTAATGATATGGATAATAAAATGACATCAAACGACAGAGAAGACGACGACGAATATATGGATACGCAAGATATGGAATATTTACATGATTAGGATGCGCACTATACATTTTCGCCTGCGCCATATATTTTAGTATCTTGCCCAGTCGCCGTCGTAGTAGGTAAATCGTTTTTCGGAGGCATCGTGGATATATTTACGAGTGATGCTCCTTGTGCTAGCATCTGGGATGCTTGAATTGCTTGTTCTGATTGTCCTAATAGAGATAATTGGGATGCTTGTGATAACTGCGATAGTTGTGATAACTGCGGTAGCGGAGTTTCCTTTTTACCTCCACTGAGTCTTTTGGCGACACTAGTATTACCTATGATGCCATTTAATTGAATAGGTATATATCTGTCAGCATCAGTGAAACATTTAGCAACTTCTATTTTATATTTAACAGGTATTTCTTCGAATGAGCAATCTTGTATTAAATTATCATATTTTAGAGATAATATATTATAGGTTTCTTTAGATACATGTCCATCACATGCTTCTATTTCTTGAGATAACAACATAAATTGTTGAGACAATTTTTTAAATATTTCAAACTTTTCGCTCGCCTTTATGCTATTTGTAAGAGACATTATAAGGACACTAACGGCATTTACAATAATATTCGGAATTTTAATAGCGTTAGCATCTTCACTGATACTATTTATGATACACATAGTAGAACTAGTTAATACGAGAGGTATATTAAAACAGAACTTTACAAAACTCCAATGCGAAGATGCTTTTGTACATAACAGCGTCATAGATTCGCATTTATCTAATAATTTATCAATATTATGCATTATTTTTTCGGTTATTCTTAGTTTATCTAATAATATAATATTTTTTTATTTGAATTATTATATTAGATAAGCGTATGAATATAGAAGTTAAAACAAACGACTGGGTTCTCCCAAATAGAGTTGGTTATAATAAACAAATATATAATACTTTTCATCCTTCAAAATATCAAAAAAAGAAAGTAGCGTCCGCATGTAATTGTTCAAAAGAATCATGTGAATTAGATGTATCCAAAGTATCTCTGTTTCCACAGCAAAGAATAATTAAGGATTATATGCAATTTGATAGTCCGTATAGAGGCATTTTATTATATCACGAATTAGGTTCTGGTAAATCCGCGGCATCTATCGCCGCATCAGAAGGATACATTAATCGCAAGAATGTTATAATTATGACACCGGCATCATTATCGCAAAATTATGAGAATGAATTAATGAAAATATCTACTATTGGATTAAATCTAAAGAAATCATGGACATGCGTTAAGTTAATAAAGACAAATGCCAAAATGATGGAAGACCTCAAAAAATACGCAATAGATAAGCAACTAATTAAAAAAGAGGGAACTGTATGGATTCCTTTATATAAGAAGGATATTGAAGGCGCCGAGATAATAATCGACAATATTAAATACGCCGATTTAAGTTCGAATTATAAAGAAGACATTAATAAGACCATAACACATATAATAAGAAATAGATATAGATTTATTAATTACAATGGGATAACAAAGAAAATGTTATCAGAAATGGGAGAAAATGTCTTCGACAATGCTTTTATTATAATAGATGAAGTACATAATTTTATAAGTAGAATAGCGAATGGCTCAAAGATAGCGATGGGAATCTATAATAGTATAGTTGATGCGAAGGATGTAAAATTGGTGTTATTATCTGGTACGCCAATAATTAACCAACCGTATGAAATATCCTTTTTAATTAATTTATTAAGAGGTCCTATGGTGACATATAAAATACCTATATTAAATGGTACTGCTGATAAAAGTGTTATAACAGATAAATTGATAAAATCGCAATACTACGATTATGTAGATGAATTATATCATGATGATAAAAATGTTAATATTGTATTACTACCTAAAAATTATGTTCGTAAAAGCAATGAAACTTCTGTTATAATAAGTAAGAATTGGAATAAGGATGAAGATACACTAATTAAAGAGATAATAAATGCTATAAATAATTACGAACCAATTAAACCGAGTAGTCCTAAAAAAATAAAATCTGTCATAAATAGTTTTAAAAGTGATAAACCATATTTAATACTTACAAATGGCACAACAGGGTCATTGAAAACAAAAATGGCGGAAGAAATAATTAAGGATTTAAAATTGAGCACTAATAATACAAAGATTAATATAGATGATTTAGTAGTAAATAATAAAGAATATAAGAGGCGCGTATTAGATATAATTAAGAAGATTAGTAAAGATTGTAATAATAAGCGGTCGTGTATTTTGGAAAAATATGACAATCCTAGCGATAAATTACTAGAAGATTTTAATAAAGCGTATTATGATGTTAGAACAGGTGCTGACGGAATTGGATGTACCTCTAAATTTAAGGATTCTTGTGATATATTGAATGATTTAAATTTAGAAAAGGCCTTAAAAGAAAGTAGAAATATTGTATTTGAATCGCAAGGTTTAACAATTCCCACATGGTTATTATCGCAACCTTATTTAACAGAAAAATATAATGTTATAGTCGGGTATTCGTTGGCATCTATTAAAAAAATAGTAGAAGTTATAATAAAAAGGGCGAAGGCGAGAATAGATAAATATGAGAAAAATCAAGACAATGAGGCACCGCGATATCCTAATATAAATATGAAAATAATTGGGGCAAATATAAAAAAAATTATAAAAACATTAAATGATTTGCGAAATATTTGTATGGATGATAGTAAGTATTTAACATGTGGAAATAAAAAAATAGATAAACTTCTAATATACGAGAATGATAGCGAATTCAAATTTAATCTAGTGTATGATAATAGTGATAAGATAACTGACGAGGATTTTAACTCTTTAATAAATAGTATAGTTAAGATAGACTCTAACGGCAATTTTAATACTGATGTTATTTTAAATAAAAAATTTAGTCGCGAAATTAATTATGCGCTACCAAATAAAAAGGAGGAATTTGATAAGTTTTTTATTAATGATGCTGACCCCGAAGATATCAAGATAATAAACGAGGATTTATTTAAAAGACGTGTTCTAGGTATTTTGAGTTATTATAAGACGACGGGTTCAGAATTATTTCCTACATTATTACCGGAAACTATTAGACGCATGTATATGACTAATCATCAAATTAAAAAATATATGGATGTCCGAAAAAAAGAAATAGATATGGATGATAAAAAGAAGAAGTTTGGTAATAAAGCAGCAGCAAATAAAGATGTTAGTTCAGTATATCGCGCATTTAGCAGATTAGTCTGTAATTTCGCATTTCCTAATGAAATACCACGCGAATTTCCTCAAGATATAAGACTTTTAAAGAAAAAGGAAATTGCTCTAAATGAAGATGATAATAGTAAAGGTAGCGACGATGATGAAAATGCCAAAAAGAAAGCGGATAAGAAGGATATAGATGCTGAATATAATAAAAAGTTGAATAAGGCACTAAATGATTTACGCAAAGGGGATTATTTAGAAAAGAAAAATTTACTTGAATATTATAGTCCAAAATTTGCGCAAATGTTAGAAGATGTGAATACTTCGCCTGGAAGCGTCCTGGTATATTCTCAATTCCGTGTAGTAGAAGGATTAGGAATATTTAAAGAAGTTTTAAATAAACATGGATATATTGAAATTAATATTGTTAAGAATGATGAATATGGATATATATTAGAAGACCCTGACGTATTTAATGAAAAATACGATAATAAAAGATATGTAGTATTCAATTCTGACCGCGAAAAAACTAATATCTTAATGAACTTATTTAATGGAGATTTTGCGAATCTTCCGGATACTATTAGATACAATCTACCAAATAAAGGCGAGGGTTTAGAGCAGAGATATGGAAATGTCGTAAAAATAATGATGATTACGCAATCAGGTGCCGAAGGTATATCATTGAAAAACGTAAGACGTGTGTTAATTACCGAATATTTCTGGAATTCAGTGCGTATAGATCAAGTAATTGGGCGCGCCGTTAGAACTTGTAGTCATATGTCATTACCAGTGGAAGATAGAAATGTGGGAGTTTATAAATATATAATGAAATTTACAAAGGAACAATTAATAAAAAATCCAACAATTAGAATAAAAGATAATGAACTATCTACTGACGAGCACATATATGACAAGGCCAATAATAAAGAGAAGTTAATTAAAAATTTCTTAAATATGTTAAAATCCTCATCGGTAGATTGTATAATACATTCGGCGATTAATCAACCTTTGAAAAATGGTTATAAATGCTATAATTGGCCTATAAATAAGAACAATGACAAATTGTCATTTACTCAAAGCATATTAGAAGACCGCGTAATAACACAAAATAAAAATTATGAGAAAACTAAAATAGATAAAGGGCGCGTAGTATCAAAAGATGGTATTAAATATGTTTTATTAAATGACAAACTATATGATTATTACAGTTATAAAAATGCCGGCGTATTATTATTGGTGTAAATTGCCTAATATATATAAAAATTAAATAATAGTAAATAAGAAGCACATACTTATTTTTAATAATAATTATAAATGAATAATATAATATTGAGAAGATATATTGGCAATATTAATTATGAATATGATGGGGAATTATTAAATGAGGTAAATGAAGAGGTTTTAATGACCGATAATATATCAGTACCATATCGCGAAGAAGGAAGAGCGAATAATACGAATAACGCGAATAACATAAGGTGTATATGTAGATATAGTAATACATTCAACCTATGTAATCGTATTATTACAAACAATTCTTTATATTGTAGATATCACAAAAATACTAAATTTGGTTATATACATAGTATTTTTTATAATGTATTTAAGGAAAAAGCAGAAATAACGATGAATGATTTATATATATTATATAAATATATAATTGGCGATGCGAATGATGTTAAAGACGCTTGTGCTTTATATGCCTTATATATTGAATTATTAAAAAATATGCCTTTTAAAATATTATTAAATATTGCGGAAGGATTGTTTATCACTACGAATAATCGTAAATATAGTAAGAAAGAACTATATAATATATTATATAATATAAATAAAAATACTTATGATTTTGAAAATAATAATATATGTATGGGAAAACTCAACAAGATACAAGATATGTTCAGGGAAAAATTGAAGAAAAATGTCAAAAACAAACTAAAGGATAATATATTGATAAAATATGATATTAATGAAGATTATATGAATAACGAAGAACTTTTCACGGGAGAAAATATATGTGAAATATCTGTAAATAGATTATATGTATTAAAAAACGAGAGAAATGAGAAGTATATTTTTGACGCAATAGAATTAGAATATTTTATTAGAAAATGTCTTGAAAATAAACAGGAGCCTTATAATCCATATAATCGCGATAAACTAGAACATGAAGTCTTGGTAAATCTTAATATGTTTATAAAATACAATGGTTTAGAGATAAAGAACGATGAATACTTATGGGAAAATAACATGCATGCTTTTACAGAATTATCATTGGAAATAGAGAGACGCGGATTTTATAATAGCCCCGAATGGTTTGATAAATTAAAAGACGCGGATTTCTTAAAAATAATAAAATATTTTAAATTATTCTCGAGTAATATACCAGAATGTAATAAATATTTCAATGATATACGCGCGGATACATTAGTATATGATTTTTGTAAAGATGCTATTAAGATGTTTAAGGAATGTAATGATGAATATTATGTATTGTGTTGTAATTTTATAAAAGCGATGGCGCTATGTTCGAACAATTTTTTCAATAATATTCCATCGTGGTTAATAGCGAATAATGAAAACATTCGCATAAATACAAATCTCGAAACATTAATGGGACTAATAAATAGAGACAATGCTTCTGAATTGACGAATAATTTTTTATTATATTATTATGTAGAACATATTTAAGATTGTAATATAAAAATATGAACACTAATATATACGATATTAAATATACTCCCGATTTCGCTTATACTCCTGTTAGTTCACAGAACTTACAAAATGTAATCGAAGAAAAACAAAAAAATGTAATAGATATATATATAATCAAGTTTAAAACGGCATTTTATGGATTTTTATTATTTATAATTTTATCACTTCCAGTAGCATATAAAATATTAGATATGATAGGAAAAATAATATCAAATAATATAGAAATTTATGATTTTAATATAGATGAACCTTCGCCACTAGGACGTGTATTTATGGGATTTATAGTTTTTATTCTACTGTTTATCCTATAATCTATCTACTTTTTATTCTTTTTAACTGCCTTCTTAACAGGTTCTGGTTCAGGCTCGGGTTCGGGTTCGGGTTGTTCTTCGTCCTTCTCATCTTCTTCCTCCTCCTCGTCATTCTCTTCGTCCTCCTCTTCTTCATCTTCATCTTCTTCTTCTTCTTCTTCCTTCGCAGGAGACGCTACTACTTGCTTAATCTTTTTATTATCTTTTACACTATCAGATACAATAGTCTTTGCGATTACTTCAGTATCTACGTCGATATCTTCATCGTCTTCATCGTCTGCTACATTTTCTTCATCACTATCTTTTACAAAAGTAATCTTTGATGTATTAACCTTTTGAAATTTTGCGGAAATAATCTTCCAACTACATCCGAACATTCCAGCGGAAAACCATAGACCATTCAATTGGATAATGAATTGCGCCTTTCCACCCTTGAGATTAGCAACATAGTCCTTGAAATCAATCTCGTTATTATCCATATCATATGCGTCAAATTCAAATTTATCTTCCAAGGAATTATAAGGGAGTTTCGCCTTAAAATTAGGAGGATATTTATCGGCATACATACCAGTTTCCTTGTCCTTATCGCGACGAACAATAGGACTAAACATATTCTCAATGGCGCCCTTATTGCCCTCAAAGTTCTTCTTAAACCACGCTACACTATTCTTACTAGCATCCTCGCAGATTTTATTTTCAAGTTCAATAAACTTATCGTGAAATGCCTGAAGTTTTGGATTCTCATCCATTCCCTTGAATGATGCCGTAATATCATACTTACGGGCTTCATCTTTGCGTTTCGGGTCATCCTTGATAAACTGGGTATTATCATTGACTCCATAAGGAATCGATAGAACAGGAGTTTGGATATTAATTTTTGAACCTTGATAATTAAGATAGACGGATTTAGCACCTGATTTCATAATCTTCATTTCAGAATACTTAATCTTGTCGACATTGAATTGCTTGGGGAGGAGAACGTTCATCGTTGTATATATATATTAATTAATCTTTATATAGACTATCAATTTTTATTATTTTATGCGTCTTTTTTCAAATTAAAAAAAATTGACAAAAACTTGGTATCAACACAAAAGAGGATATGAAGATATTCGCCTAAAATAAATAAATATAAAAATACGAAGAACACATTCATTTTGAAGAAATATGCTATAATACAGGCACCTACGAAAGTCATTATAAAATCCACGATGGCGAAATCATATACTCGTATGCTATGTATTCCCTCCCTAGGAACTCCTAGAATATCTTTATACTCGGCAAAAATACACATTATATTTTATATATTATAATATATCTATTAGATTATAACATTATAAAGATTATTAAAGATTATAACATTATAAAGATTATATTATATAATAATAGGATTGTATGAGAAAAACTCCTAAAATTCTAACGAATGATAAATATAAATATTATGATTTAGAGTTTCCAATATATAAGACAAAGAATGGTGGGCGATTAATTAAAATAGGGAATGTTTTCCATAACATGGAAAATAATACTACAATAGATAAAATAAAAGATGAATATAATAAGAAAATACGCGATGAATTATGTGAAGAAGATAAAGAATATGTTATTATCTAATTTCATAAGAAGATACAATAAAACTAATATAATAAGCATCTTATATAATATACTGTATCTTGCAAAAGCATTGATGTGCGCACAAATATATGAAATCAATACAGACTAATCAATATTGATTTCATTGTGCATTTTGAGAATATCATCAAAACGCCATCCTTGTGATAGCCTCGTTTTTTTGATTTTTTTGAACTTTGCACATATTATACTTTGTTCTAAATTGATACAGCAATTAATGTCGAGAATATTAACAATCATCTTGTAATTGTATAATATGAAAGATATGTGTTGTTTATTATTATAGATATTTCCAAGACCATTATTGTATTGCCAACAATTAATCAGTGTTTCTGTATAATCACTAATTATATAATCAACAAAATAGCACAAAAACTTCTCGGACTGCTTATTAAGCATAATCATTATTTCTTTTGTAATCTTAACACCGAACACTTTAGTATTATCTTCTGATAACTTTTCTTCTACTGATTGGATATTTTTAGACTTTTGATATAAACAGTTGAATATTTTAATCGCATACAGTTCTGCACGATTTTTGCTGATTACATCAGAAATGTGTTGATTTTCCTTTACTGCCTTACAAACCTTGTATATCATCTGACATTTCTTGGAGTCATTAATGCCTTTGAATGCTATCTCATTAGCAAATACAATTTGGGCTACAAGAGCGCCGTCCATTATCTGGATAATTTATATTTTAAAAATTTATCTATCAATTTTTTTGGCAAATAATTAAAAATAGACATATTGTTTCTAAATATCCGACAGATGAAAAAACATCTAAAGGAATATATTATAGCGATTATAATGAATCATATTATAATGACATTGAAAAAATATTATATAAATTAAAATAAATGTCCAATGGTGTAATGAAGATAAAGAGTCTGTTATTATCTAATTTCAAACGAAGATACGATTAGGTAATTAACCAGCGTTTTAGTAATACTATCGGTATTCTTAATATCATTAAGAGCATTTGTATTAGTTTCTAGATAATATTTATAAGCATTATCAATACCATAAGACATAAGGATATTGTTAATATCATAAACACTCATTTTTCCAATTTCATTTTCAATAAAATTATACAAATCATTTTGTAAAATCTCGCGATTATCGTGACAATTATTATTGTTATAGCAAATTTGTTCATATATCACTTCACAATAATCATAAATACTTTCATGTATAATTTCTTTAATATAACATTCGAACATAGCGTTTATCAGTAGATTAGTTAATATACAATACTAACGCCTATCATATCAATTTTTATTATTTATTGAAAAGATAAAAAATATATATATTTATCAAGGTGTAATATCCTTTTACTTACATTTGATACTATTGTATAGTTCAAGAATATCTTCAATATTCCACAACATAAACTCGACCTTTTTATAAGTTTTTTTATTTTCCTCAATTTTCCTTAATTTTAGAGAATTCAATTCGCTTTCAAAATCAATACCAAGAATCTTAACGATGATTCGCTTATAATTATATAAGAGATACTTACTAATCAAGCGCGAATCGTAATAGATGCTTTTATAACCACTATTACATAGAATGTTATGATTTAAAATTTTAATATAATCCAGCAATATAAATTCTATGAAACATTCGCGAAAACATGGTTTCTGTTTATCGAGCATCGTAGAGATAGAGTTGGCAAATTTCGCGCTAAACTCATTTGCGATAGCGTCAACATCTCCTTCGGCACTATTTAAATCGCTTACATGTTTTCGCAAACAATTGAAAATGCGAATTGCGTAAAGTTCAACACGATTCTTATCAATTGTATTAATAATGTGCTCATTCTCTTTGGCTGCCCTACAAACACCCGCGAGCATATGGCATTTCTTGGCATCATTGATATCTCTAAAGGCGTTCTCGTTGGAGAAAATGATTTGTGCTAGGAGCGAGTTATCCATTGTGGGATATAGTTAGGTATCCTTATATCTATATTATCAATTTTTATTATAGTGTAAAATAACTAGACCATTTTAATTTATACTAGATTTTTACATTTTTTCTAATTTAAAATTTGAGTACATAACTTTTTATTTTCTAATATTTCAAAAGTTTTCTAGAAATTTCTAAATAAAAAAAGTTATGTACTCAAATTATTCTATTCATTTTTTGAAAAATTCTAGATACGATTTATATGATATGCCAAAAAAACGAAAAGCAATATGATATCTTAACAGCATTTAGTATAGCGCAAAATTATCTAATACATTAATTTTAATCAATAAGAACAGAGAAAATACTAGAATACAGAGCAATATATCTATAATAGATCTTTCCAAAGAATATAAAGTGTCATCTAATATTATTAGGATTTCAGTTAGCATCCAATGATAGGCGATAGGCGATATTATGATATATTATGATATAATCATTTTTTTAATTTACATAGAATAATACATATTATCACAAGACTCTTCTTTTTTAACAGAGCATTTATGATATAGCGACATAATAACATCGTATAATATTTTACATATTCTAGATTTTTCAAACATATATTATAAATCTTAATAAATCCTAATATTATATAATAACTTTATTACCCCCTGTGGGACTCGAACCCACACTCTTTTGATTAGAAGTCAAACGCGATATCCAATTTCGCCAAGAGGGCATAAAAATATAGAAAAAATAGTAATAGGTGTATTTAATGTAATACACTATATACGTATATAATTATATTTTGTATTTGAACGCACTATATAAAAAATGATATATATATGTAAGTATTATAAGTATATGTGCGATAATTGCGACTATATTATTACGACTGAAGGAACAAAAGATAAAATTATAGGAGGTGTCGATGAAGTTGCTAGAGGTACTTTTATTGGCCCTGTAATAGCGGCGTGTGTAGTTTTACCTAAAAGTTTTCCAGATGAAACTTACAAACAGATTAAAGATTCTAAAAAATTGTCAGAAAAAAAGCGCGAATTCTTGGCATCTTATATTAAGGATATATGTATAACATATGGAGTAGGCGAAGTATCTAACGAAGAGATTGATAAAATTAATATATTAAATGCTACAATGAAAGCGATGAATCGCGCAATAAATGAGGCGTATAAAAAGCATTCTTTTAATTATTTATTAATAGACGGTCCTAACTTTAAAGGATATATTCCGCCCGGCGAAGATGAAGATATGATAGAATACGAATGTGTATTACAAGGTGATGCTAAATACTTATCTATTGCCGCGGCATCAATAATAGCGAAAGATTATCATACAAAATTAATAAATAAAATGGTTGATGACAACCCGCGACTAATGTTATATGATATTAAAAAAAATAAAGGATATGGAACTAAAAATCATCTGACAGCATTAAAAATGCACGGATTAAGCGATTTTCACAGAAAGACATTTGGAATATGTAAAAGCCTATAGTATAGCGAAAATAAAGCGAAACGACAAAGTGTTTAAGACGCCGCTTTAGTTACAGATATCGGAGCGGTATTCTCGGCGCTTTTATAACAATCTAGATAACTCCAAGAAATACCACATTTTTTAGCATATTCGCATTTTAATTCTTGATTTTTTTCCTTGCTCTCTAATGTATCTAATAAATTAGGATAAATTTCATTACATATTAAGGGTTTTTTTGTTCCAATTTTAACATTAGCAGTATCAGTGGGAAACACGTATCGGTTTGTATTAGCACCTTTGTATTGTACTATACTACTATCAAAATATGCTGGTTGTCCTGCTAATGCGCCTTGCCCTTGGATATTACTATTCGTCCAAGCAGATTTATAAACACCTGATAATTCAGAATATTTTTTTAAACCACTTGACGAATTTACAGTATTACCAATATCGGCTATATCAACGTATAAATATTTCGGTTTATCTACATTTTTTATAAAATTATTACTTGTAGTAGCATAGTTATAAGTATTATTATCATTATTAACTAATTCTAATTGTGATTTGAACTCCGGTAAACTACCAAATACATTTTGATCAGGAACACACTTATATTTTAATATATTTTTGTTATTTGATAATATTATATCATTATCATTATTTAATATATACTGGTCATTTTTCCCTATACTATAATTAGTATTATTTTCTATATTAGAATCATATGCCGGTATTCTTTCATCATTGCGAGAATATTTCTTAACATTGTTAATAATATCGTTAATATTGTTCGTATCAACTACTTTTTCTAATTTCCAGTAATCTGGACATACCGGTAGAGTCTCAACACTCTTTTTTAATTTACGAGGTTTAATGCTAAAAATTGAAACTATTAAATATATTATTATTATTATAGCACCTAATACATATGTAATAACCGCAGGAAAAAATTTATCATATATGTATGTTCTACCCCAGTCAGTAAAAAATATTACAGATAAAAGAATAATAGCCGAAATACCATATACAAAACATACCATCCATGTTCCCTTATACATATTTAGTTTCTCAAGTTTGAATAATTCTAACTCTTTTTGATTAGGTTTAAAGCGTAGTTTAGTTTCCGGATCTAACCCTAAATCTGCTTCATCATATGAAAAAGCAGTATCTATATAACCACTCATTTTTCTATATTTTCTATACTTCTATAATATTATATTATTTATTATTTATTATTATAAATATTTCGTTACATCGAGAGTTCTAGTTCCCTTTTTCGAAGGCATCGTAGATCTTTCAAGAGGTACGGGCATTGTGCTAATGTCCTGTATATATTTTTGCGATTGTTTAATATTTGATATAATTTCAGGTACGCTCCACTCAATAACGCGCGTATTTAAGTCCAATATCTGCGACTTTATATTATATTTGCTATTTTTTCCATATTGAAAATATATAGACCTCATTATAATTTTAAGTTCATCGTCGCTTTGTCTAGATATATTTATTTGACCATCAGTGTCATTTAATATTTTATTACGAATACCCTGTTGTAATAAATCAATATTATCAATTGAAAAAAATATTTTAGAAACTTCTGTACAATCTAAATTGCGGGATATTACGTTTATTTGATGTTCGCTCGCTTTTACGCGCGCTTTTTCAATATTTAATGCGCTGCCATTGGTGGCATCAACGCGTCCATTTAAAAATTTCATTCTATGTAATATTGGGTTGGATTCATCTAATTCTAAATATTCCATTGTTCTTAATATATATAATTATTTTCATTTTATATAATAGTAGTAATAATTAATATATGACAGATTGTAAAGATATTAAAATTTGTTCTCTCGAATTACTTAAAAGAATAAAACATTATAAGCGCGTCAATAAAGCGGATGAAGAAAAAATAATAAATATAATGAATATTTATTTAGACAAACTTATTTTTAATATTACTGCCTTATGTGCGTTGTTATGTTTAAAAATGGGAGTTAAAAAAATATTAGACAGTCATATGAACTATCTATTATATTATATTAATAAATATTGTAATTCGTCCCGTATAAATAATAAATCTTCAAAAGGAGCGCGCGTTTCAGGAATGAAAGGCGGTGCGTTTAATACGGCGGCATTTTTCGGCGTTGATGAATCTAAACATTACAAGATAGAAAATGCTGGCAAAGATGTGATGAATTGTGATTTTAATAACAATATTGCGAGACCTGCGCTGGGATTACAAATGACTGGAGGCGCCTGTTTAAAATTAAATAAAATTGTTAAATTAAAAATTAAGAAGGTTTTTAAACATTTTAATATCAAAGTAGGCGATAAATCATTAGAAATTATTATGGTGAAATTCAATGATATATTAAATGATTTAACGAAAAAATTAGGTAATAGCAGAAGTACAGAATTAAAATTTTCTAACTTTAAGAAACTCATTTATAAAAATAAAATAATGAAAAATGATATATAAATATATATGAATATAATTATTAAAAATGCCAATAATTACTTTGGATGGTAATATAGGTTGTTATAAAACTAGTATTTTAAATTATTTTCATAAAAATTATAAAACGCCAGTAGATTTGGAACCCGTTGATAACTGGAGCGAATATCTTAATAATATGTATAATACAGAAAATAGCACGTACAATTTTCAAATAAAAGTTTGGCTAGATAGATGTTGGATACAAGAAAAATCTAACACTATAATCTTGATGGAACGGAGTCCGTATTTTATTAAAAATGTATTTGTAGAGAAGGCATTTGAAGATAAAACTATTAGCGAAGAAGAATATAAAAACATTTTAACACTCCATAAAACTACGGATAAATTATGGGAACCATGTGGATATATATATCTCCGTTCTAACCCCGAAATATGCTTTAATAGAATTAAAAAGAGAGGCAGAGAAGCAGAAAAAAATATTAAAATGGAATATATAAAAAGAATCCATGAATTACATGAGAAAAATTATGAAGAGGCAATTAAAAATAATAAAAACATGTTATGTATTGATGTTGAAAATAAAAACGTAGCGGATATATGTAGCGAAATTATATCATCTGGCATTTATAATAATATAATTAATCAAGTATATAATATGTGATGTATATAATATGTAATTACCCATATTTAGCAGGGAACTATAGGAGATTTAGTTCCTACAAAGCAACTATAATACAATCTATCCATATCCTTGTATTCTAATGTAGGTGTAGATGAATGAATTAACTTTCTATTATTGAATATAAGAAGGTCATTATTTTCCCATTTAACCTCTACGATATTATTTTTTGTAACCACGTGTTTTGACATAATTTCTCTGTATAAATCAAAACTATCTCCACAAGACATTTTATCAAATTTAGCAAATCTGAAAGGCGACAGCATTAATGCCTTCCGATTTCTATTATAATTTGAATAAACTACCAAGGGCTCTTTTGTAATAATGCTCTCTTCTTTTTCTATTTTGATTTCGTTGCTCTTAACTCTATTATATCCAGTGTAATCAAAATAAGTATTCATCATTCCAGTATTAGCATTTGAATAAATAACCTTTAAATCGTAAATTTTATCCTTAATATCACTATCAATACTATCATATGCGTCTTCTAGACTCGCAAATAACGTATTTCCGCCAATTGAAGGAGTTTTAATCATATACATACTGGAAACTACAGGGGGTAGATATGTTCCCTGCCCTACTATATCTTGATGCCATACGAGAGAGTTTTTAAAAGGTTCGCTATATTTCAGATAAGTATCTTTGACGCCGTGAAGGTCTTTAATATAGCAATTACCCCGCAACGCTATTTGCGGAACAACATCGACTTTAGAATATTCAAATGGGTGAATAGTTTCATTATTATTTTTATCATCAAATAACTTACAAAACTCATAATATTCTGCTGGATTAATTTTTTGATTTTTAAATAAAAGCATTGGGACACTATTGAATAATTTAATAAGTTCGCATTTATCATAATCAGACAATAATTTAATATCTACTTTTGAGATTACAGCATAATTTCTTTTATATGTTGGAAATGAAATAGAATATGAATGAGAACATTGTAGTGCGATGAATAAGTAGAATATGATAATAAAATCGTATTTCGCGAAGAACGTCATCTTTCGTAATGTTAATATTAGCGTGCTTTAATATTAATTAAAAATAATAAGAATTATCAATTTTTATAATTTTTATAATTTTGAGTTTTCCAATTCAATATATTCATGTACCTTATTTTTAGAAATAGCGATTACATAATTTTTTATAGATTTTGAGAGTAATGTAGATGCCTTATTAGGAACAGCGCTGGGAATATTAGGTACGCAATAAATACTAACATTATTATATTTAATATATGGGTTATCTACTGTAGTTGGCACAGACTGTTCTGTTATCCCTCCTTGATCTATTGCGACATCCATAATAATGCTATTTTGTGGCATAGTATCTAAAATTTCATTCGTAAGCAACCGATTCGCCTTCGCGCCAGTATTGTATATACTGCCAATAGTAATAATTGATTTTTTCATAAGTAATCTCAAATTATCTTCATTCATATTATAAATATTGATAATATCCTTTGTATCTTCATTGCTGTCGGCAGATGCCTTAATTTTTGTAATCTTGTCCATATCTATATCAATTAGATTGATATTTTTATAACCCATCTTGATGGCACAATTAATTGAAGAAATACCTACGTTTCCGACGCCTATAATTGTTATAGGTATATGATAATAATGATAAGGTATATGAAATTTAATAAATAAATCTGCTTCCTCGAATGCTTTTTCTCCCGCGATAATAGACATATTAGATAATATTGGATAATATGTGTTAGATTCGCTTTTCTTAATTAAAACTGTTTCATAAGCATAACATGTCGCCTTCGATTTAATCATATTATCTAGAAGATTTTGATTGCTAGCAAAATGGAAAAATGTGAAAATAGTATGGTTTTCTTTAATAAGCGGATATTCACTTTCTTGTGGTTCTTTTACTTTTACAATAAGATTCGCGATATTATAAAGTTCTTCAATTGTACTTACCATTATAGCACCAGATTCAATATATTCATAGTCTTTGAATCCGGCATTAACACCAGCATCTTTCTGAAAATATACAATTATACCCGAATCAACAATAGTCTTAACATCTTCGGGGATTAATGATACACGAGTTTCATTTATTTTTAATTCTTTAGGAATACCTACTGATAACATTTTATATTATATATATTCGCAATGTTTTATATATATTATTACATATTACATATATGTAATAATCAGGATAGTCTCAATTTCTCAATAGATTCTATTATAAGACCTCTGTTTGCTCCTGTAAAAGAGCATATTTCTTGGGTATTATTAATAAATCTAAAATGAGGAATAGAGAGGATATTGTTGATATCTTCTATATCTTCGCATTTTTGAATATCAACCTTTATAAAAATTATATCTTTGTAAGATTCAGATAATTCTAGCATATACGGATATATCTCCTTACAAGGCTTACAAAATGATGCGGAATATATAACTAATACTTTATTGCCTTTCAATATCGTTTTATACTCTTCGTTATTAGTTATATCAAATATAGCCATTATCTATATAAAATAAGTTAAATTATTTTTTATTTTTTAGTCGCAAATATAAAAATTGATTATATAAATATATTAGTACCCTATATAATAGAATGCCTCCAAAATCTTTGAAAGAAGTAGATGTTAAGACCGTTGAAGAAAAGTATAAAAAGTATGAACTTCTCGAGCATATTCTTGCGCTTCCGGATACATATATCGGTTCCATAGAGTCTCAAAAAATTAATAGTTATGTATTTAATACAGAAACTAATAAAATGGACACCGATGAACTAACGTATATTCCGGGACTTTTGAAGATTTTTGATGAAGTAATCGTAAATGCTATTGACCATTCTATGCGTTTAAAGGCCGAAGAAGCAAAAGGAAAAGATAATATCAAGCATGTTAAAAATATCAAGGTGTCTATTAATAAAGATACTGGAATCATTACGGTATATAACGATGGAAACGGTATTGATATTAAAAAACATAGTACATATGGCGATTTGTGGGTTCCTGAATTAATCTTTGGAGAACTTCTGACATCCACAAATTATGATAAAGGCGAAGAGAAAATATGGGGCGGTAAAAATGGTTATGGTAGCAAGTTGGCGAATATATTCTCAAAGGAGTTTATTATAGAAACCGTAGACCATTACACTGGCAAAATATATACTCAAACTTTTAGAAATAATATGACGGAACGCGATAAACCTACTGTAAAAGCGTGTTCGAAGGCGCCTTATACGCAAATAACTTTTAAACCAGATTATGAAAAATTTGGAATTAAAAATATTACAAATGATATCTATAAATTGTTTCATCGTCGTGTAATAGATGCGTGTGCTACAACAAACAAGGACGTATCAGTATATTTCAACGGCGAAAAGATATCAATCAAGGATTTTGAGAAATATTGCGAATTGTTCTTGGATAAAAAGGAACAACCGTTGATTTATGAATCTTGCGGCGAACGATGGGAAGTAGCCGCGTCAATATCTAAATCGGGTTCGTTTGAATATCTATCCTTTGTTAATGGCATTAATACTATCAAGGGAGGTAAACATATCGAATATATTACAAACATGATAACAAAAAATCTCGTGGATATGACATCCGCAAAGAAAAAGAAGATTGTGAAATCACAGCATATCAAGGATAATCTTATTATCTTTGTTAAAGCACTGATAGTTAATCCTAGTTTTGATTCGCAGAGCAAGGAAACACTAACAACCCCTGTAGCAAAATTTGGTTCAAAGTGCGATTTGAGTGATAAATTCTATGATAAGTTATTCAAGTCAGGTATTATAGATAAGGCATTGAGTATCACCGAATTTTATGATAAAAAGAAATTGGTTAAAACTGATGGTAAGAAAATATCGAGAATCATTGTTCCCAAACTAGATGACGCAAATTTAGCGGGCACGAAATATAGCGCAGAATGTACTATTATTTTAACAGAGGGAGATTCTGCGAAAACTATGGCGACAGCGGGATTGAGTGTAATTGGGAGAGATAGATATGGTGTATTTCCTTTGCGTGGTAAAATATTGAACGTGAAGGATGCGACATTACAGAAAATATCAGATAATAACGAGATTACTGCTATTAAGAAAATTCTCGGATTAGAGCAGAATAAAAAATATACTGATATTAGTCAGTTGAGATATGGTTCTATTATGATTATGACAGACCAGGATCACGACGGAAGTCATATTAAGGGTCTGATATTTAATATATTTCAAAGTATGTGGCATGAGTTATATGAAATTTCGGGATTTCTTACATCTATGCTAACGCCTATTATTAAAGCGACGAATAGTAAAAAGGATGTCATAGAATTTTATAACATGTCAGATTATGAAAGATGGAGCGAAACAGATGTGGCAAAAAATGGTTCATGGAAAATCAAATATTATAAGGGACTTGGTACTTCTAGCGACCAAGAGGCGAAGGAGTACTTTAAAAATATGAAGAAGGTGACATATATATATGATGAGAATGCCGATGAAGTAATAGACCTGGCATTTAATAAGAAACGCGCAGATGATAGGAAATTATGGCTTCAAAATTATAATAAGGATAATGTATTGGATTATTCTAAATTGAATGTAGATTATAAATCGTTTGTTGATAAAGATTTAATCCATTTCTCCAATAGAGATTTACAGAGATCTATTAATCATATTTGCGATGGTTTAAAAGAAAGTACGCGAAAAATCATTTACGCATGCTTTAAGAGAAGATTATATACGAATGAGATAAAGGTAGCGCAACTATCCGGATATGTTAGTGAAGTATCAGCATATCATCACGGAGAAAACTCGCTCCAACAGGCTATTGTTGGAATGGCGCAAATATATGTAGGGACTAATAATATTAATCTATTAAATCCTAATGGTCAGTTTGGAAGTCGCTGTCAGGGAGGTCAGGATGCTTCATCGGCGAGATATATTTTCACTCTATTATCTAAACTTACTAGACTGATATTTAAAGAAGAAGATAATGCGATTCTAAATTATCAAGATGACGACGGACAGCAGATTGAACCTGAATATTATGTTCCTATTATCCCTATGATTTTGGTCAATGGAGGTATTGGTATTGGAACAGGATATTCGACAAATATCCCTCAATTTGATCCTAGCGAATTGATAAATATTTGTAAGATTATTTGTAATGTAATAAAAATGTCTGGAACAGTTGTAAAATCTGTAGAAGACCTAGAAACAATTAATGACACTATTAATATATTGGAAATTAATGAAATTACTCCATATTACTTGGGTTTCAAAGGAACTATTGATAAAGCAGAGAAGAACTCGTATATTAGCAGAGGTGTTTATAGATGGATAGATGATTCAACTGTAGAAATAACAGAACTTCCCATTGGAACTTGGACTGAAGATTATAAAGAGATGTTGGAAACGATGATTACAAATGGAAGTAATAACTTGAAATATATTGAAAATCATTATACCTCGAAAAATGTTAAATTCGTACTACATTTTAATACAAGTGTCAAAGATACTTTCGCAGATAACTTTGATGTATTATTTAAATTACAATCGAGTAAAAATTTAAGCATTAATAATATTCACCTATTTAATAAAGATGGTGCTATTCAAAAATATGATACTGCTATTGAAATTATAAAAGAATGGGCTGAAACAAGAATATTAAAATATTTTGAAAGAAAAAATTATCAAATTAAAAACCTAGAAAAAGATGCGAAGGTATTGAGCAATAAAATGCGATTTATATTGGACGTAATCGCAGGAAATATTCAAATTATGAATAAAAAATTAAAGGAAATTACTGCCAGACTTATTGAATTAAACTATCCGCCTATCAATACTGGAGAAGGAGAAGGAACTGGGAATGACAATGGCGAGAAAGAAGACGAAGAGAATCCCGCAGAAGGTGCGGATGCGAATATTAACCATAAGCATTATAATTACTTGTTGAAAATGCCCATATCTCAATTAACTTACGATAGAAAGATTATCTTGGAGAGAGAATATAATGAATTGGATGAAAAATTAAAAAATCTCAAAAATACTAATATTGAAGATTTGTGGTTAAATGATTTGCTCGAACTTGAAAAAGAATGGGGAGAGCACCGAGATAATATTTTGAAAGAATATGAAAATGATAGATTAGGAATTGTAGATTCTAAAGGAGTTAAAAAAAAGGCGGTTGTTAAGAAGTAATTGAATTAGAAAGGAGGTAGTTCAATATCATTTTCCATACATATATTATATATAGTAAGATAGTCTGTATGATTATCATTTTCAATTAAATCATATAAATATTTTTTAATATTATATTCAATAGGTAATGTATTTATATAAGTTAGCAATTCATTTTTTTCTGATATACGTATATTTTCTAAGTTGTCAATGATGTTTTCCAAATCATTTGTATCATTCATAGCGCTATTCATAATGTTATCCATAATGTTATCCATAATATTATTGATAATATAATTATATTTTTTATATTGGTTATCAATTTTTATAGTCGCTGCTCTTGCGAAGACTCGCAGAGATACTCTTTTAGATATATTATTTTTTGCTTATCGCGATTCGCATATAAATATTCGGATTTTTCTCTTATTTTTTCCCTAATATCATCAATGCTAGTAGCGATATCATCTATTGCTATATCAGCCATTTTAGACATCATGATATACCACTCTTTTGAACTTGGAGGCAATGGATTTATACCAGAGTACATGGATTCAAAAGGATAGCAGAAGAATGGTAAATATGATATATTAGGTTGTAGTTCTGGAGAATCTAATGATGTTTTTGGAAGTATGCTTTTGTAGTCTGCCTCTGTTGCGTTAATAATGCCTAGACAATATTTAATATCTATGTTATCGTGAAAAATAATCTCGTTCATAGAATGGTTATCCTTACAATCTAAAAACTCGCGCAAGTTCCATGGATAATAGGTGTTTTTTTCCGTAATTATGCCATTATAATCTCTCGCATTTATATGATAATTATTTTGATTAAGTAATATTTTTGGAAATATCATTAGGTATTTTCCAGGATATATGCTCTCACTATCTATATTGTCTTTTGTGATTACTGACATATAAACGCCCGGGAATTGGTCATCTGTATTAAAATACCCTGTTTTCAATTCATCCCACGAAACACATTCGGGATTATTAGTTGTGTGAATCAAATAATAGATGTCTTCCATATCCTATTATTAAGATATTAAGAGAGGGAGGGAAGCCTATGTAAAGATATGATATCAAAACCTTATATATTTCAATGCGATGGATGTGGGGGTAATAAATATATATAAGGATTAAGCGATATATATATAAAACGGCAATTACATCATTTTTTTATTTAATATAGCCTTTATGGCATTTCTGTCATCGTGCCCGAGTGGTCTAAGGGGTCAGACTTAAGATCTGATGTGCTTTAGCACGCGTGGGTTCGAACCCCACCGATGACATATTTGTTTAATACTGTTATATTAAATTATATCAAAAGAACTGTATCATATATATAAGGATTAAGTGATATATATATATACAAAGCGGTAAGTATAATTATATTATTTTTTTATTTAATATAGCCTTTATGGCATTTCTGTCATCGTGCCCGAGTGGTCTAAGGGGTCAGACTTAAGATCTGATGTGCTTTAGCACGCGTGGGTTCGAACCCCACCGATGACATATTTGTTTGATAATCGCTATATTTAATTTGACAAATTCGCCGTACATATAGTTATATAGTCGTGTATTCCGTACATGTACGTATTGCCTGATATATAATAATTCCAGTTAAAAGGTATTATAATAGATTTATTATTTAGTAATATTGTTGTAATATTACTATCTTGTTCTGGAATGCCATTGGTAATTTTCGAGGAAGGATTACATAGATAAACTTCAACAGGTTGTTCTGTGCTAGACTGTACTAGCATATACTTATATTTATTTTTCTTCCACATATGATTATTATTCAAATTATATATAATATTATAATTAAACCAGTTATTTAGGATATAATCAATGTCAGTAATTTTATCAGAAATAACTATAGGTTGTTTTTTATTTAACAGTTCAAAATCAAAATTATTAATGGATACTTGATAAATGGATATTTCCCCATTATATATATAATAAAACGAAGCATATAATAACAATAATAATACTATAAATAAATAAATATACATTTAATTTATATATATATATATATTTCGCCATATTAAACATCCCAAAATTATTATATAAATAATTATTAAAGCTCATGAGTGGAGTAGCGGATAATACTATACGACTTGAAGATATTGATAAATTATATACTGGGGATAATTTTAAACAATATATATTTATTGCAATACTAATTATAATAGTTATTTCTTCTATCATGTGTTTTATTCTGCTTTTATTTGCGAAGACATTATTTAGAAGTAGTAATATTATAATAGGTGTTGTTTTTGGTGTTATTACTGTTATTACTATTTTGGTAAGTATTGTAAATGATGAGTTTTTAGCATTTACACAATTCGTTTTTTCATCTATACTACTACCAAATGAATTAAATGACGCGAATAATTCTAACATTAAAATATTATTTAATATTATTTTAATATATTCCCACGATTATATATATAAAAAATCAATAGATAATAAGGCATATTTAATCGCTTACAAAAAAAAGGGGGAGATTTCTGTTTATAAAAATTCATTAAAACAGAAATTCGCTGAATTATCAAAAATTTATTTAGATATAATTCATGAAGAAGTTAATAAAATTAAGGAAAAGGAGCAAAAAGCATTTGAAAGAGAAAATCTTCAAAAAAATATAGACAAGGATATATTAATATCGGATAATAATATAAATAAAGATAATACGCATTTTGCGGTTTCAACTGTTATTAAAATTTCATCAAAAATAGGAAATATATTTGGCAGTATATCAAATTTTACCTTTGCGACTTTGATGGCTACACTTCGCGAATTATGGAGAAGTATAGTGAATAAGTGGTCGAGACCTTTTGCCGGGTTTTTCTTATTAATATTGGTAATATCATTAATTATAGGAGGGGTTATGGGAAGTCAGGGTGGTGGAGGAGGAGGCGGCGGAGGCGGCGGAAATAGAAATTTACTCGGTGGAGGATTTATAGGTGGTGCTAATAATATGAATTCTAATAAAAAAACGGATATTTTATCAGTAATACAAAGATTACCTGAAAATATATTATCTTTTATTGATAATATAATATTTGCATATTCAAGATTTACAGAATTTGTAAATAATTCAAGTGAAATAATTAATGAAATATCTAGCGAATTTTCAAATACTCCACCTGTTGTTGAAGATAGGATAGAACATCCTGAAACAGAAGGTTTATATGATAATATTTATACATTTGATTATCACTATCTTGATAAAATCCCTATTGCTAAAGATGATATTTCAACATCATTTACGGAACCTGATAATAAAAATTTATATGTATATAATTTAATACAACCAAAATCTAATATTCAAATATCAAAATATTATAATATGAATCATAGTAATAGCATATCTTCTATTAAAAATACTCTAGGTATTGATGAATATATATATGAATTAAAATGTATCGAAGATAATATAATAGGTTCAAACTGTAAATTAAAAACTATACCTGAATCTTATTGTACTAATATTAACAACTATAAAGAAGATACAAGTGATTATAAAAATATTATAATATAATATTAACATAAAAGGCATTTTAAAAAATGGATAAATGTATTTATAATAATATGGATTTTGTATATAATAGTAGTACTGGCGCTAATACATCGAACTATATTATAGATATTAATAAAATTGATAAATTAAATGAATTGTTTGTTATTGAAGAATATGAAAAAGCAGAATTGGATGCTTCAAAACCTTTTGATATAGATGCGGACGGAGGCATTACAAAAATAAATTTAAAAAAAAGGGGCAAATTTTATAATGATAACGGCGACTCTATTATTAATATAATAAAACCTAGAGCAGGTGCTATAGCGGAAGTCGATGTAGTGTATGCGCCTATATTAGGTTCTAATCCGGTTCATTATGAAATTAGCGATATTAAAATAATAAATAAAGGGTCGAATTATGATATAAATGATGATAAGGATAAAATAACAATAAAAGATACTAATAATACTGATAGTTATAAAAAAATTAATTATAAAAGACCTAATCTATATGCTTTTGAATCTAAAAAGTCCCAATGTAATAATACTACAGAACAATGGCATAAATGGTTTACGACACCATACTATTATTTAGGAAATAGAGATGGTAGAAGCAAACAAGATGAAAATGATAAGACGAGAACAATTATTAAATGTTATAATAAGTGTGAGAATAAATTTGTAGTTAATAAAGATAATTTTTGCGAGAATATAACAACTTTCGAAAAAGGCAGATATAATAATTATCTACCATTTGATCCATTCGCTATTATATGTATATTAGGAAGTGATAGAAATATTACTAAATTAATAATTACTGATATATACAATGAAGAAAATATTACCAATTATGAACTTGTAGGTAATTATTATAACACTGTTAAAAACGCTAATATAAAAGCAGATAATTTGCAAATTAATATTACTGTAAAAAACAAAATTTTAGATAATATTAAAGATTATAATAATATTACAAAAAAAGATTATTATAATATACATCCAGTTAAAAGAATAGAGGACGATATTACCAAAGCATATACAATCTTGTATAGTTATATTAAAAAATTAATTAATAATGAAGAAAGAAATGAGATAAATATAAAGACTATTATTAAAAATGAAATTAATAAATTTTATATTTTATTTGATAAGCGCGACGAATTATATATCAATTATCTTAATAAATTGAAAGATACTTTACATTATAAAAGAATACGATATGCCAAAGATGTCGCGTATACTACTACACAAATTTATGGTTTTAATTCTACTACTATGAATGCTAATACATTTGATGGAAATTTAATAAACTTTTATTTGAACTATTTATTTCAATATTGTATATATATATATTTTGATAATAAAAATATTATACCAAGTAGGTTTTTAAACTTTGGAATATATGAAAATGAGTATTTATTGCTAAATAAAAAAAATCCTGATGATATCACTATACAAAGTCCTATTAAACCTGATAATACGAAAATTTACAATCCAATATCTGTTAAAATTGATACTAAAGAGAAAAATATGTTTGACGAATATTTAAATGTATATGAATTGTATAAAAGTTTTATTATATCATACCCAATAATTTTAATTATAACAATAATATTTTTTATGATTATTTATGTATTATATATTTTCAATATAATATATTACCTTACATTCCTAATAAATTATATATATTTAATAATTATTTCATTAATATATATTGTAATAACAATATTTTGCTGTAATAGTATTGTAATTGGTTTATTAACATATTCAATGTCAATTCTATATAATATTGCTATTGGAATATACGCTAATGTGTCGGCATTTTTATATTATTTTAAATTTTTTGTAATTTTATATGTTCTATATTTGGTAATTACAAATCAAGTAGGATATGTTTATGATATGATAATATTTATGTTCGATACAATAATAATGATTGTATATAGTCTATTATTATATATCGTACAAACTATATTTAGTAAAAAAATCTATGTTAATTTAGCAGTTATATATGTTATAATATTATTATATATATATTATAAATTATGGTTTAATTTTGACGTTGATATGCTTATAATAGATAAGAATGATAAGAATATTAAACTTATTAATGAGCATAAAAATATTAATACTATAGTAAAAACAGATGATATATATGATGCTGTAGAAATAGTTTCGCAAAGACTCAAATTATATAAATATAAATACTTTATAGATTTATATAACAACGCGGATACTTATTATTCTACAAAGGAGAAATATTTAAGTAATCAAAATAATTTTTACTTGGCACGACAGTTGTATATAAAAGACAAGAGTTATAGGCAACGTGAAAGTAATAATTATATAAAATATAAAGATTATGTTGATAACCATATAACAAAAATAGTGGCAAGCGCAAACCAAGATCTAGTTAATTTTAATAATCAAGTTAAAAAAGAAAAGGAAACAAAGATAAATAAAGAAATTTCTGAAAAAAAATTAAAAGAAACTAAAGACGAATTGACAAAGAAAGAAAACGAATTATATTCTAAAGAGGCAGAAAAATTCCTTATCAATAGGAAGATAAATCCTAAAATAAATAGGGATTTACGAGAATCATATGAAACAACTAGGGATACTTTGGGAAATGATATATCTGGTATAGAAGGAAATATAGATATCCTAAAAGAAAAGAAAAAATCGATAAAAGAAGAAAAAGATAACTATGATTACGAATTATCAACTAGGAAAAAAATAATGGACACCTTCTCTACACCCAAAACTAACCCAGGCCGGAATCAACCCTAAATTTTAATATAGGTTTTATAACAATCAATATATTTAGCCATTGCCTCTTCTTTAGACATTCCTTTAACACTATTCCACGATTCCCATTTGGCACATGCGGTTACATTAACAAACCAAGGTTTATCTATATTACAATCACCTTCTTTGGCCTGCTTATAATATTTGTAAAACTCTAGTTTAATTGTATCAGACAAACCCATCATTTCCAAATCAATATCATTGAGTTTCTTTAGGACATCACCGAATTCTTTTTCCATATTATAATATATATATTATTATATAATAATATTTCTTATATTATTTTTTATTTAAGAATATAATATATATATTATTATGATAATGATTATTAATGAATATATTGAATATATGAGAAAATATAAAGACCAATATGGTGATAAATGTATAGTTCTTTTACAAGTTGGTTCTTTTTATGAAATGTATACTATAAATGAGAATAATAATAATGAAAATGATATATATAAAATAGCGGATATTTGCGGAATACAGACAACGAAGAAGAATAAATCAATTGCCGAAATATCCTTAAATAATCCAGTGATGGCGGGTTTTCCTATTCATTCTGTTAGTAAATTTACGCAAATATTGCTGAATAATAATTATACTATAGTAATTATTCAACAGGAACAAGAGATGGGCGAAAATAAAAACAGGAAACGTAATGTTGCCGAGATATTATCACCGGGTTCAAATATAAATATTACGGATAAAAGGAGCAATTATATGATGGTTATAATATACGAAATAATAAATAATTATATTATTGCGGGAATATCAGGTATAGATTTATCAACTGGAAAAACGTTTATATACGAGGTAGGCTCTACAAAAGATGATCCGGAACTTGCGACAGACGAAGTGTTTAGAATGATAAGTACATATAATCCTATTGAATTAATTATATTGGGAAATAAAATTGAAGAAAAAGATAAGAGGCGTATATTGAAAAATTTGAATATCAATAATATATTAGTTCATTACAAATGGGAAGATAGTAAGTATATAGAGTTCTTTAAAAGTATAGTAAATCAAACACTAATTTTAGAGAAGGCATTCTTTATGAAAAAAGGGTTGATATCTATAATTGAATCACTAAATATGGAAAGACTAACAATATCGCGCGAAGGTTTTTGTTGTTTGCTACAATTTGCCTATGAACATAATGCTGATATAATTAAAGAACTACAAATACCTGAAATTCTTGAAAATAATAATAGAATGACTATCGAGTTTAATTCGGCAGTTCAATTAAATATTTTGGGTTTATATCAAAATGATAAACCTTTAATAGATGTATTAAACAGATGTATTACGGCATTTGGTTCGCGATATTTTAAAGAGAAACTGTTGGCGCCTATGATTAATATTAAAAATATTAATAAATCTTATGATGATATTGATAAATTATTGAATAATAATAATTATATAAGGGTTCGCAAATTTCTTGCGAATATTGGAGATTTAGAGAGATTTAAGAGGAAGGTATTATTAAATAAGGTCGCACCACAAGATTGGATAAATTTCAATGAGTCAATGGAAGCATGTATTGAAATTTATAATATACTAGAAGATTACGACAAAGATGTTTGTATATTATCTACAGTTAATAGAATTATCGATACATATAAAGATGTTTTAGATATGGAAAATGCTTCAAAGTATAATTTGGCAGATAAAAATAATCTTGGAAATATATTTAAAGAGGGAATTTATGAAGATATAGATAATATAGTTAAAACTAGTAAAGACGCTTATAGAAATATAGAAGGGTTTTGTGAAGAAATAAATAAGATAGGTATTAATGATAGTACATTGTGTAAAATAGATTATAATGACAAGGATAGAGAATATTATATTAATATAACTAAAAAACGTTATGAAGTTGCTTTAAAAAACAATAAAAATGTAATGTCTAAATTTAATAAGAAACCTATTTCTGCGTCTTCTTCAAATTATAAGATTACCAATAAAGATACTGAAAAACTTTCAAAAAATATTAGCGCTTATAATGATGAAATATCTGAACTAGTATTAAAATATTATAATGAGTTTGTTAAGATGTTTATTGAAACAAACAACGATGATATAGATATTTTGATAAAATATCTAGTGCGCACAGATATCGCCGCCAACAATGCCAAAAATGCCTTTGATTATAGATATAAAAGGCCTATCATTTCATTTAAGGATAGCGATGATAGCGATGATAGCGACAGAGAAGAAAGAGAGTCTTCTTTCATTAATATGAAAAATATGAGACATCCTTTAATCGAGAGGATACAAGACGATTTAGAGTATGTTGGAAATGATGTTAAAATAAATAAAGAAGGTATCCTGCTATATGGTATAAATGCTTCTGGCAAATCTTCATTTATGAAAGCGGTCGGATTGAATATTATTATGGCACAATCTGGTATGTTTGTCGCTGCTGAAAATATGGTATATTACCCTTACAAAAGAATATTTACGAGGATATCTGGAATGGATAATATTTATAAGGGAATGTCGAGTTTTACAGTAGAAATGACTGAATTGCGAAATATATTACAGAGATGTAATAAATATAGTTTGGTAATTGGAGACGAAATATGTTGCGGGACTGAATCAATATCTGGCATTGCTATTGTATCTGCTGGAATAGATACATTAATTAATAAGGGAACCTCTTTCATATTCGCTACACATCTTCATGAATTAACTAAAATGTCTTGTATTAAAGAACATATAAATAATAATAATTTATTTGTAAAACATATTAAAATAGATATAGGTAAAAACAATGAAATAATATATAATAGGAAGATACAGGATGGTCAGGGCTCTAATATGTATGGTCTAGAAGTTTGTAAATCTCTAGATATGCCTTTAGATTTTCTTAAAAAAGCAGAAGTATTCAGAAAGGAATTTACTAATCTTGATAAGGATTTAATAAAAACCAAGAAATCTCATTTTAATAAAAAGAAAAGTGTTGATAAATGCGAGATATGCGATGAAGTCGCTGTAGAAACACACCATATTAAATATCAAGAAACTGCCGATGATAATGGGTTCATAGGTTCATCCCATAAAAATTCCAAACATAATCTTGCGTCTCTATGTAAAGAATGCCATAATAAAGAGCACCGAGGCATAATTAAGATAAATGGATATAAACAGACTTCTAAAGGTATCACATTAGATTACGATATTCTTTAATATATTTTTCTATAAATTAAAAGTCGAATAAAAGGCAAATATTTTTCGAGGCATTTTTTTTCTTGTTAATATTGAAAAATTGATATAAATATATGCCTAGTAATATATTAAATATAAGGATGACATATTTACACGATAAAATAAATATATTTTACAAAAAGAAAAATGGAATATTCAAAAAGGTTCTTGAAAAAATTATAAATTCTATGTTAAATAAGTGCCGATATATTAATGGAGAAAGTTTAGAGAGACATAATTGGGGTAATAATCCAATAAAATTAAAACATATTCCAAAAGATATTAAGTCTAGTTCATTTGAGAAGGAACTACTTGATGCTCTTAATTTAGATGATAATGAAAAATCAATTATAGAATTAAACTGGGGAGATATACAGGTTGGTAAAAGGCTTCAAGCGTGTATAATTATGTGGATTTCTGTGTATATATTACAAAGACCTGTTTTATACATTTTCAGAAATTTGGCGATAGACCAAAAACAATTACAAGATGATATTGTTGGGACAGAAAATTACAATTTTAATATTCAATTTATTAAAAATATGTTTGAAGAATTTAATTCTGAACTTCAAGAATATTTTGGAGAACATAATGTTGAATATTGGAAGGATTATAAACTTCCTGAACTAAAAGATATTAATAGCAATGATATCATTAATAAATTAAGTAATAAAGAAGCGATAAATTCAAATGATATATTTTGCTGTTTAATGAATCACTCGCAATTAGAGAAACTAAATACAAAATTTAGCGAATATATATATTATAATCATGAACTCGTTAATATTACAGTACTGGTTGATGAAAGCGATTTAATGTGTCCTACATCATCAAATAACAGATGTAATAATGATAAAAACGATACAACAGCACTATGTGAAATATTGCTCGCTAAAATATATAAAAAGGTAAAATATTCATTACATATTACAGGTACAGCACATTCGCTATTGTATAATATAACAACTAGATTAAACGATAATACTGATATTCAACTAAAAATTTCGAAGGTTCATAAAATGGTAAGACCAAATGATTATTATGGATTATTTAATGATTCAATATATTTTAACACTACTCAAATTATTTCATGGTGGGAACTTCAAGATGAAACTGGTAAAAAGATACGTTATGATATTGTTAATGATTATAAAATAAATATTAAAAATATAATAGAAAATATATCAACGAGACCAACAAATAAATATAATCACCTATTGATAAGCGAAGAGAAAATAAGAGCGCAGCAATTTTGTTTAGTTAATAAAATAATTAAGGATTTTCCTAATATGTTTATAGTAATATATCATGGTAATTGTTTGAGATTATATTTATCAAAAGTTTATGAAAAAGAAATTAAAAGTTGGTCTAAATGGGACTCCGAACAATCTTCGACAAACCAGAGATTGTATCAATTTGGTGGAATACATGGTTCTCCCGAATACACCGAAAAATCCGAAGAATTGCCTAATAATTATTGTTATTTTAATATAAATACGAAAATTTTAAATATTAAATTTGTTTATAAATTATTAAGAATTCTATTTGAAAAGAGCGATGTACCAATTATATGTAAAACTATTATAACAATAACGGGTAAATACGGAGAAAGAGGATATTCTTTTACAAGCGACGATTATGATAAATATTCTCTACATTTAACAGATCAGTATTTTGTATCTCACGCATCATTAAATTGTACGGATATATCACAAAGATTAAGATTACAAGGAAAGTATAATGATTTAGAATTAAAAAATGGAATTATGAAACTTACTTTATGGACAACGCCTATTGTAAATCGTGTAATAAATAACTTTTATGTAAAATTTATAAAAGAAATTGAAAATGATATTATGGATTGTAACAGTTGGGAAGATATTAAATATCTATTAGAAAGTATTATAGACAACGGCGTGTTTAACTTTCAAGAATATATGCGATATATTGATGTGGCAAAGAGAAGAAAGAATTATAAGATAATTAAAAAATATGAACATAAACATAACGGATATAAATGGAGGAAGATAGATTCTATTACTGACAATGAAATTAGTGAATGGTGTAAAAAACAGAACTTGCCAGATTATATTTGTATTAATGAAATAAAAGAAATGAAAAAAGATGATTTTATTAATATATACGGAACGTATAAAAATAAACAAGAGTTTCGTAAGTTAAAACAATTTGATTTTGAAGAAATAAATAAAGTAATTGATGATATTTCTAGAGAATCTAAAATAAAATTAGCGCATATTACTAATAAATGGTTTCGCACCAGATTAGATAACTTTAAAGAGTATGGTTATTATCCAGAAAGTTGTAGAGGTTCTTTGGAAAAAATATTAACAAAGGATTTAGAGAATTTGAATGATATGACGAGGTTTGGCGAATTGAAAGATAGACGCGTTAATGTTTGTTATAATGAATATGACGAATTATATATTTGTGTATCATTGAAAACTGAAGAAAAACAACTTCCAAAAACTACATACGACTATATTAAAGATACTCCATATACTGTTATTGAAGATAATGTAAAATATTCTGTTCTTAAAGATGAATACAGAAATGTATCCGGTGATGACAATAAATTACCGAATAAATATTATTGGAAAACACCTAGCGATTGGTTATACATGTATGATAAGGATAAACCAGAAATATATTCATTAGAAATAATATCGCCTTCACCAAGTATAAATATTATACCATCTACTATGACGACAGAATCATTAATAAATAAAGATATATTATTATTTGTGGATTCATGTTGTAAAAAAACGGATAAAAAGAATTTGAGATTTGGATTAAAAGAAATATTTAAAATATATGAAACGTGGTGTAAAATAAATAATAAAAAATGCTTTAAAGTGCAAAAAAAATTTAAAGAAGAATTTGAAAAAATGAATTTTAAAGAAGAAAATAGTAAAGGGGTAGATATAAATAACAATCACGGTAAAAGAGGATACAATTTGATGGTACAATTATAATTTGACTTAAAAACAATTTAATATTACTTTATGTTAATATTATGAAAGATTATATTATAAATTCTTTTATTATAAATGATAACAATACTATACTAGATATTTATAATTATATAAAATACAGATATAATAATTTAGTTGAAATAAATGATGTTAAAAAAGAGATAACTTGGTTAGTTAAAAGTGAAATAATTTACTGTAATAACAATAGATATATATTGACTGATGAAGGTAGAGTAATATTAAACGATAATATATATTATTATTCAAAAATTATTATTAGATTTTATAAAAAATACAATAAAAAACGCATAAAATATGAAATAAGGGAGGTCAGACAGGAGCAACAATTTTTAAGAAATTATTTAATCAACAACAAAGAGCATTCGTGTATAATTTGTGATAAAATCCTCCCTTTGTGTTTATTAGAGGCAGCGCATATTAAACCTAGAAGTCTATTAAATTTATACGATAAATGCGACAAAAATGTTGTAGAATTTATGTGTAGATATTGTCATAATTTATATGATAACGGGTTTTTAGCAGTTTATAAGGGTTTATTAAAGGTTTCAATTTTTATAAATCAATACGATTTGTGTTATATAGAAAATAAACAAATACCATATTATAATTTAGAAAATGAAAAATACTTTATATTTCATTATAATTATATTTATAAAAAGGGAATAATTGTCTAGAACTAAAAAATTTCTAAAATTTGTTTTTATAATTTGAGTACATAACTTTTATTTTTCTAATATTTCAAAAGTTTTCTAGAAATTTCTAAATAAAAAAGTTATGTACTCAATTTTTATTTTTGAAAATTTAGAAAAATTCAGTTCTAAATCTAGGGATAACCTAGAGATAAATTTAGAATACAATATACATTTAATAAATATAAACATATATATAGATTAATTAAGATAATAATATAATTATGAAAGTTATTAAAAGGAATGGCGAGTATGAAGATGTTAGTTTTGATAAGGTTCTTACGCGTCTTAAAAATCTATCAAATGAGTTGAATATCAATGTTTCAGAGATAGCACAAAAGGTATGTTCGCGTATCTTTGATGGTGTTAAGACAAGTGAATTAGATGAGATGGCAGCATATCTATGTGGTAGCATGTCTTTGGATAACCCCGAGTATAATATTTTGGCATCACGAATTATTATTTCAAATCATCATAAAAATACATCCCCGTCTTTTTCTGAAACAGTCCAAGTCCTCTATGATAATAAGGATATTCATAATAATAATGCCCCTTTAGTATCTGAAGAATTGTATGACATTGTATGTAAAAATAAAGAAAAACTAAATACGTATATTGATTACCAGCGTGATTTTACGTTCGATTATTTCGGTTTTAAAACATTGGAACGCGCATATTTAACAAGAGTCAATAAAAAGGTTATTGAGAGACCGCAACATATGTGGATGCGCGTTGCTCTAGGTATTCATGGGAATGATATTAAAGAGGTTTTGAATACCTATGATTTAATGAGTAAAAAATATTTTACTCACGCTACTCCTACATTGTTTAATTCGGGTACTAGAAGACCGCAATTAAGTAGTTGCTTTTTGTGTTCTGTAAATGATGATAGTGTAGCGGGCATCTATGATTCTTTAAAAGAAATGGCGTTGATTTCTAAATATGCTGGAGGAATTGGTATTCATATTCATCAAGTTAGGGGAAAAGGTAGTTATATAAGAGGAACTAACGGTACTTCAAATGGAATTATTCCTATGTTAAGAGTATTCAATAATACGGCGAGATATATTGACCAAGCGGGAAAAAGACTTGGAAGTATCGCAGTTTATCTTGAAACATGGCATTGCGATATAGAGGCTTTTCTAGAATTAAAGAAAAATCACGGAAGTGAAGAAGAAAGATGCCGCGATTTATTTATGGCATTGTGGGTATCTGATTTATTTATGGAAAGAGTAAAAAGTAATAAGCAATGGTCTTTAATGTGTCCCGATAAATGCCCTGGATTGAGCGATGTTTATGGGGATGATTTTGTAAAACTATATGAAAAATATGAGAATGAAGGAAAATATAATAAACAAATTAATGCACAGGATTTATGGTTTAAAATATTAGAATCGCAAATTGAACAAGGAGTTCCGTATATTTTGTATAAAGATGCGGCAAATAAAAAGAGCAACCAAAAGAACTTGGGAACTATTAAATCTAGTAATTTGTGCGCGGAAGTGTTGATTTATTCTTCGCCTGAAGAAACGGGAGTTTGTAATCTGGCATCTATTTGCCTTCCGACATATATTGAGAATGGAGTATTTAATTATGAAAAACTTCATGATGTTGTTAAAGTAATTACTAAAAATCTTAATAAAGTTATTGATAAAAATTTTTATCCTATTGAAAAAGGTCGCGTATCTAATCTTAAAAATAGACCTATAGGAATTGGCGTTCAAGGATTGGCAGATGTATTTATGATTCTTAAACACCCTTTTGAATCTAAAGAGGCGGCGGATATTAATAAAAATATTTTTGAAACAATATACCATGGTGCTGTAGAAGCGTCTATGGAATTGTCAAAAAAGAGATTTAATATTATTAATAAAATAGTATGTGGCGAAAGCAACGAACTTATAGATGATTATGTAAATGAATTTGAAATTAAAAATATCAATAATAAATATTGTGGCGCTTATAGCACATTTGAAGGCAGTCCGATATCTCAAGGATTGTTTCAATTTGATTTATGGAATGAAAAACCCAGCGAAAGATATGATTGGGAAAAATTAAGAAATGATATTATAAAATATGGCGTAAGGAATAGCCTTCTAATATCACCGATGCCCACTGCATCTACTTCGCAAATTATGGGATTCAATGAAAGTTTCGAACCTATTACAAATAATATTTTTCAAAGAAAAACATTAAGTGGAGAATTTATTGTAATTAATAAGTATTTGATTAAAGATTTGATAGATATGGGATTGTGGAATAAAGAAATGCGCGATACTATTATTTTACACGAGGGAAGTATTCAAAACATACCAAACATTGACGCAAATATGAAAGAATTATATAAAACATCGTGGGAAATTAAGCAGCGTGTTATAATTGATATGTCGGCAGATAGAGGAAGATATATTTGTCAGACCCAGAGTTTAAATATATTTATCGAAGAACCAGATTTCCAAAAATTATCATCAATGCATTTTTACGGACATTCAAAAGGACTTAAAACGGGTTCTTATTATTTGCGAACAAAACCAAAGGCAAAGACACAGCAATTCACAATTGACCCTGAATTTGCTAAAAAAAGATTAAGATGCGCCGAAGACAATGGCGATAGTTGCGTATTATGCTCATCATAATATTTTTTAAACCTTTGGACATTTAAGATGTCTTCTTGCGCGATGATGATTTCGTAATTGCCCTTGGTTTTGCCGTAGTCGCTTTAGGTTTTGCTGTAGTTGCTTTTGGTTTTGCTGTAGTCGCTTTTGGTTTTGCCATAGTCGCTTTAGGTTTTGCTGTAGTCGCTTTTGGTTTTGCTGTAGTCGCTTTTGGTTTTGCCGTAGTTGCTTTAGGTTTTGCTGTAGTCGCTTTTGGTTTTGCCATAGTCGCTTTTGGTTTTGCTGTAGTTGCTTTAGGTTTTGCCGTAGTCGCCTTTGGTTTTGCCATAGTTGCCTTTGGTTTTGCTGTAGTTGCTTTAGGTTTTGCTGTAGTTGCTTTAGGTTTTGATGTAGTTGCTTTTGGTTTTGCCGTAGTCGCCTTTGGTTTTGCCGTAGTCGCCTTTGGTTTTGCTGTAGTCGCTTTAGGTTTTGCCATAGTTGCCCTTGGTTTTGCTGTAGTTGTCTTTGGTTTTGCTGTAGTTTTATTTTTTCGAATACGCCCTCCACTTACATTAACATATTTTCGTACAGATTTCCTACATACATCGTAAACAAAATTATTTATTTTTGTTGAAGAAATTTTAGTAATTTCCTTTTTTCGGTCTTTCTCAATAAAAAATATTTCAGATAATAATTGTAAAATATTTGCTATAAATATTGGTATATTCCCTTTCGAATATTCAAAAAAGATTTTAAAAAGGTTGGTTAATTTAATAAAAACATATTTTTTTTCGTTTGGATCTTTAGTTAATGGATCTTCAGTTAATATATTATTATCCTTGGTAATATGTATAGAAGATATCTGATATGCATCATCACCTACTTTATTTATTTTATTTATAAATAAAGATACATGAAAAATTTTATTTTTGTCATATTCAATATCAATTATTAATTTTATTCTTTTTTCAGTTATTGTTATTTTAATTTCAAAATAAAACTTATTATGTTCAAATTCACGTTTTATAGGGCCTTCATAATTATAAAAACTCATAAACATAGTTTTTAATAGTGAATGAAAATGAGTATTACTATAAGGTGTTGTAGGAACTATATTATATTGAACATTTGGGTATGGTTCTATACTTGGTAGCGATTGAATCATCTCTCTTAAATCATGTTCTCCTAATATCATTAATGCTAAAAGTTTTCTATTTTTACTATATGTTTCGATACTATCTTTTAAAAAATTTAGTGCTGCTTTACGAAGACCATCTGATAATTCATTTCCAAATTTTATTTCATTAGGCGCTAATGGATGTGTAATCGAATCACTATCGCTTTTTGGACGTTCATACGGGTGATATATAGCAGCATTTGTGCTGCTGCGTGTCGAGGGTCCAATAAGATCATTGGGAACATCTTCGCCAAATGTTTCAGCACTTTCAGCACTTTCATTTTGATCAACATTTTGAGAAAGATGAATTTCTTTTACATTTAAGAAATATTGTTTATCTTCATCATGATGTATATCATCTTCATCATGTTCATCCTCTTCATCATTATGTATATCATCTTCATCCATTACTTTTCTATATTTCTAGTAATACAGGATAAATTATTATATAAATATATATTATTATAATAGTATATAGTATGTCAAATAATGAACCTTTATTAATGCCTTCTAATAGATTGACTATTTTTCCCATCGAACACTATGATATGTGGGAAATGTATAAGAAATCCGTTAGTGTATTTTGGACTCCAGAAGAATTGGATTTATCTAAAGATGTAGATGATTTTAATAAACTTAATAATAACGAGAAATTCTTTATTAAACAAATTTTAGCATTCTTCAGTTCCAGTGATACTATTGTTAATATTAATTTAGGAGAAAGATTTTTAAATGACGTACAAATACTCGAAGCAAAGTTCTTTTACGGGTTTCAAATGGCAATCGAGAATATTCATTCCGAGACATATTCGCTTCTTATAGATACATATTTTAAAGAACCCAAGGAAAAGGATGAAGCACTAAATGCTATCAATTATATGCCCTGTATTAAAAAGAAGGCAGATTGGTGCTTCAAATGGATTAACGACGAATCCGCGCCTTTTTCACAGAGATTGTTGGCCTTCGCTCTCGTAGAAGGCGTGTTTTTCAGTGGTGCCTTCTGTAGTATTTTTTGGCTAAAAGAACGCGGGCTGATGCCCGGTCTAGCATTCTCAAATGAATTGATTAGCAGAGATGAAGGAATGCATGTTGAATTCGCAGTTCTATTATATTCAAAGATATTGAATAGATTACCTCAAGAAACTGTTCATCAAATAGTAAAAGAGGCGGTCGAAGTAGAAAAGAACTTTATTATCGAAAGCATTCCCTGTTCTATGTTGGGAATGAATTCTGAATTAATGTCTATATATATTGAATTTGTAGCGGATAGACTGCTCACTCAATTAAATTATGATAAGATTTGGAATTCAAATAATCCATTTCCTTTTATGGATAGAATATCAATAGAAAGTAAATCTAATTTCTTTGAAAGCCGCGTTTCTCAATATAGTAAAGCGAACGTCGGTGGGAAACAAGAACATTCTAAATTGCGCACTTTTTCTTTAGAAGCGGATTTTTAGAATCTCCAAAAATGTAATTACTTAAAGAACTCATATACATATTTTATATAATATAATGGATAGAATAGGAAATATTTTCATTGAAATTAAAAAACAAATTAACTATATAATAAATGATAGCGAATTTACATATTCACATAATTATATTAATTGTATGAATGAAGTTATGAAAGTGTTGAGAAACGCCTTATTTAAATTACAAGACATATATTATAAATATATCTTGTATCCTAAATTAAAAAAAATTTAATTTTTATTACACAAAAAATGTTATTATGTGTATCAGTATAATCTATTATGTAATAGATTATGTAATAGATTATGTAATAGATTATGTAATAGATTATGTAATTATTGAGATATATCTTGTTGCGATAGGCATAATTTTATTTCACCAAGAGAAGCAATAGTATATCTTAAAATGATAGGGTAATTATTTTTAAGATATAATTCAACATTATTTGATAAATTTGTGCATTTAGTGAATATAGATAGATATTTAAGACTAAATATACCTTGTATTATTTCCTGCTCTTCATCTGTACTATTCTTTTTAATAGTTATTGATTGTGATTTCTCTGAACCTAATATAGTCTCTTGGTCGCAGAAGTCGCCTTTGCAACTTAATATTAACTTATCTCCTATATTTCTAAACTCTATAAATTCGGCAAGATTATTCATATCTCTGATAATTTTTTGGAGATAATTCGAGGGCATATTTATAATAGTATGAAAATCTACCGGAGGTATATCTAGATTCAATACATCAATATCAAGTACAGATAATTTATAATTTGTCTTGTAATTTTTATCATTATTCTCTATAGTTATTCCTAAATGATTCGGATCATCCTTCTTAATATATATAGATAATATATCATTATTAGTAATCGTTTTAATTAGCGCGTGAAGTCTCAACATATTAATACCAACGTATGTTTTCTTCGCGCATTCGTATATCTCAAATTTATCAGCATCTAATTTAAGATGTATAAGTACTATATGAGTGTTGTCCATCGCAACTATCTTTATACCCGTCTCATCTATTTCCAAATTAACGTCCATTAATATTTCCTTAAGAGCATCTATAACTTGTTTAAATGTTGCCGCTTGTATTGTTTTAATATTTAATAAATATTCACTATCCATATAAATAGTAAAATATAATATCTCCTTAAATATTTATTCGTTATATTCGTTATATTCGTTATATTCGTTATATTGTTTATTTTTTTATTAAACTATTAATAATCATTCCCATTCCTAAATACCCCACGTTTTTATAATTAGAATCTCTAATTAATTTAACACTAGTTATTTTCGCGTAATTTTTATACTCTTTGTTGTAATTTACGAATATATAAATAAAAAGGATGATAATAATAATTATAGATATTATCGCTAAAATTAATATCATAATTAATACCCCCTTTAATTTATTTTTCCATATTGAGTCTGTATATAAGTACTCTTTTAAATCTGATAAATAATTATCATATATACAAAATTTTTTTTCTCCATCAATACTATTTAATTTTTTATCATGATTAATAGTTGAGCATGATGCGCCAGCAACAATATTGTTTCGTATAGATAATGGAATGCCACCTATTAAAATATTATATAAATCATAATATTCAACTTTATTTTTCTTAATATCTTCTATATCTGAAATACCAGGAATAACGCCTGTTATTATATTAATAATATAATTTGAAAATACTTTTAAAAAATCTATATCAGTTTCAAATAACCCCCTTTTTTTATTATTATTAATTTTAATATTATTTAAGAAAATTATTATTAATTTTATAAAATCCAAATCTTTATTTTCATATATTTTTTTATCATTACCATATACTGTCGCTATAACATTACTAACATTTTTAATGTTATCTATAAATTTATTATATTCATCTAGTTTATCACCTCTGTCATCATTAATTTTAATATCAATAGGCGAAATATTTTTAATAGTATGTATATTATATCCTTTTAAATGATTTATTAAAATATCTATATTATCATTATTACCTTTAAATACATAACTGTTTTTAGAATCTGCATTTAAATATTTTTCTAAATTTACATATTTATATTTATTTGTTGTTAGAGAATCTTCTTCAGACCCATCTATTATATATTTTTCATATTTCTTTTGCGGCATTGTAATATCAACAACAAAAATACCACATAATATTAAAAATATAAATATAATAATTCCTAATTTAACCCAATCCTTACCATCATTACCATCATTAATAAAATAGCATTCTTTAATAATAAATTCACGACACTTGTCAATCTTAAAATCTATTCCTGCTAACAACTCACTCCATATCCATGCTAAAATATAAAATGATACTGAAATGATAGTTATTACTATGAAAATTTTTAATAATGTTCTAGTAATATTTAATGTAAAATATTTATCACTATAATTAAAATTATTATCTACTAATATGCTAATAAATAATTTATAATCTATTGTGTCGCCTATTAATAACTTACTAGTATCATAATTTTCACTATTTGGTATATATTCGTGCTCTGTTAGTATAAAATCCTCACTATTCTTATTTAAAATAAGATTACCATATACTGATAAATTATACAATGTATTAATAAATATCAATATACTTATTATAATAATAGTATATATATAAAAATATACATAATACAAAGATAATTTGTACTCGCCCATCTGCTCTCTTTATTATTAATAATATTTTAAATCCTTCAAGGTTCTATAAATCTTTCAAGGATATAAAATTACTGGCTAAATATTCTAAACTACACCTAATATTGCTGTTTTAATCTCGTCAATTATCAATACTAAAATAGAACCTATTATAATTATATATTTCTCTACATTTTCGCGCATTTCATTATTTGTATATTTTATAATCATCAAAATTAGTAAAATTATAGCAGCGTTTAATATAAGTTCAATTGCCAAGTATAAATTGAAAAAATATACAGCACCCCAATAATCCAGTTTTTCTATATAATATAATTTTTCCTTAAATTGTCCAAGATGATCTTTAGGATTACTGTCGTTATATAGTGCTTTTGCTAATATCACGTCCTTAACTTCATATTCCTCAATATATTTAAATAATTCAGTATTTATATTATTTAAATCTTTTATTAATTCATCTTTATGTAAATTGTGTCCCAATAAAGATTTAAGAGATAATGTGAAATCTATTTCATCATCTATCTCTTTAATACCAATATTTGCAACTCTTCCAAATACCAATTTATTTAACTTAATCAATATATACGGGTCGTCTATATTATTATTAACAAAATATATATATAAAATAGTTATAAACAATAATGTTTTCTTTATATCTCTCAATTTAGTTTTAATATCATTGTTATTTATTAAATCATCAAATACAAATTCATATTTAGTATTTATAGAATCAATATATACTTTTGTTTTTAATATATAACTATTATTTTCGCCATTTGCAATAAATTTGTCTAAATTTTCCCCTGCTGTATTTGGTATTTTTTTACTAAATTCATCTATATATTTTTTTGCATCTGTTACCTCTTTTTCAAAATCAGTAATTTTAATATCTTTAGCATATATATGTTTTCTAGAATCTATAGATGAATTTATAATTTTTATTAAATCAATTAAATTATTTATTTCTTGTAGTATATTTTTTAAGTCGGGGACCCTTCTAACATCATTTAATTCATCTTTTTTATATTTAATTAAATTATCGACAATTGTTTTTAATTGTGATTCATATTGTGTTTTTAAACTATTTGCTGTAGCGTCTATGTCGATTTTTATTATATTATATATTTTATCGAAGAATGCGTTTGAATAACTATTTTGACTATATATATTCTTCTTATAACTAAAACTGTAATTAATTTCCAACATCTTTTTTTCAAAATCTGTTCTTGCCTTATATATATCTGGATTATTAGATTCGTCTATAATACTATACTTACCCTTCATATAATCTATATCATCTCCATAAGCAATTTTTGTAAAAGCATGTATTATATCGTTGCCGTTATAATTATTTTTTAAGATTAAATCATTATTAACATTATATCTTACGTACTCGTCCGCTATAATTAAATCATCATATATTCCCTTTATTTTTTTATAAGTTCCATTAATAAATATAAAAAAATATATTACGCTATGTAATATACAATATGCCAAAATAGATATTATTATTATTACCAAATAAGCATCCTTGTCTATAATTTTATTAAAGAAAAAGTTTTCTCTTTTATATTCGCTATTAAATATAAAATTATAAAAGTCTCCTATAAATGCTATAAATATAATAAACAATATTACAAATATTAATAGTAAAATTATTTCATATAATTTGTTATTTGTCCTTACATATAATTCTGTTACATTCTTGTCGTACGACCACAATAAAGATGTTGGTATTAGCATATACAATCCATTTAATATATATCCATAAATATCCCCATTGTTATTGGAATTTTTCAAATATTTATGATTATTATAATCATTATATACATATATTACACCATTCTTTCCAATTATTTTTTTTCCAATTATTTTTCCAGTGTCTGTAGATGCTACAGATTGAGCGCTCGTTACAACATCAGGATATATACTTTTATTTATGTTAATTTCCGGAATAATCAATTTAGTATTATGTTCATATTGAATTTTATACGTTATGTCATGATATTTTACATATAAGGGTTCATTTGGAGAAGTATATATAATATATTTTTTATTATCAGATGTGTTTTGATTAAAATTTATTAATTTATATATTTTTAAAAAATGTTCTTTTTTCATTAAATTTATATCTTCTAATACAAATATAATATTATTGCCATCTTTTTTTTTTTCTGTAATATCCGATAGATCATCGGGTTCTGTTTTTATAAAAGTAATAGTATCAGGTTTTATTAATGTAAATTCTTTCATATCAATAGCGTGTATATCATTATTATCAACATTTTCAAATAAATTATTGTTATAATTATTATCTGAATTAATTATATTCACATAATTTATCAATCTATAATTATAAATATCTTTAAGTTTATAATTTATAGCGTCCTCAAATGTGTTATGAACTACTATTTCTTTTATAGAATATATAGTATATAAGGTATAATTTATAATCGCCAATACAAATATAACGATTATAATTAATGCGATTATATATAATATATATGTGATTATATTTATTAATGTTTCATTCATCGCCTAATTAAATATATATTCTTATTTAATAGTTATAATAAAAATAAAGTAGATTATTACTATGTATTACTATGTATTACTAAAAATTAATAATAAATGCTCCATATATACAAATTAAAGTTATTATATAAGTTATGATATTTTTGTAAGCGCTTATATAATAATTAAATGGATAATATGTGCCGTTATTAAATTTCTTATTTAACCATTTAAAATCTATAAGTCCGAAGTATATTAATCCGAATAGGGAAAATAAGATACCTCCCAATATTATAGTAAGTAGCCCAAACTTATAATAGAGCAGATAAGATGATTTATAATCTCTTATTATCATATAACTTGCGATTAACTTTTTCCTGATATCAGCATATTTAGTTTTAATAGCATCCTTTAAATTTAATATAATTGATTTGTCTGGTAACCCTAACTCTATATCTGTAATATATTTTTCTATATTTTCCGGAAATATAACATCAATCTCATTTTCCAATTTACTATATATACATTTTGAATTATTACATAGATTGTTTACGTCTAGAATAGTTTTTTTCTTAACTCTATCAGTTAATATAATCGCTATACATATTTTAAGAAATGTATCTGAAGTAATATTTGTTCCCAATCCATTCAAGTGTTCTTTCAATACATTATTATCTATATAAACATTTTTTTTAGGGTCGTGCTTTTTAAGTAAATCACAATCTACATTTTCTATAATTTGCGTGTCCATAATTTTAATATTGTCGTGTACTTTAATATCATCTACATTATCGCCGTTAAATTCATTGTAAAATACATAAGAGTGAAATAATAAAGATATAAGTATATATATCATAAATCCGTATATAAGATTATATTCATTATTACAATTTTTATAAATATCATAATTATAATATTTGTTATAAAATAATATCTTTATTTCATTTGGCAGAGATGTATATGAAAATATATTTATTATACGATTATACCAGAATATAATAAACAATATCAAATATATACTTAAAAATTTAAAATTTTCAAAATCTATTACATTTTTACCCGATTCTGACATAGGATAAAGATTACAATATTTTAAATTTAAACTATCATAACTTGGGTTAATATATTTTGCCGATGTCGTATTTAGTGTTATTCGACTATTAGTAAAACTAACTATATCAATAATACTTATAAATAATAGATAGAGCAATGCTATACATATAATAATTCTCATTATAGTATCCGTTATTTCTTCAAATTTCATTTATATTCGCTTATACCTTTAATAATATATATTTTAAAAATTTTATTAAATTGCTTTAAATATCCATAATAATAAAAATATCGTAATAGGATAACTAATTCTTAATAAAAATTCTTGAAAATCTGTTAATATATTATCACCAATATATTTAGATAAATAATATGTCAACATTCTATCTATTGAAATGCCGAGAACTATTACTAGAGAAAATAACGATAATTTAATAACTTCAGTTCTCTTCAAATTCATTCTATCAAAAAAACTATATTCATTTCCGCGTTTTCTCGAATAATCATTATGGGTCTGTTCGGATTGTTTATATTGCTGTAATTGGTTTTGATTTTGGATTACAGGAATTAACGACGTATTATTTACATGTTGCTGTTGTATATTATCTGTCTTGTAATTTATCTGCTGTGTAGGCGGTACCATTTGGGCATGGTGTGCCTGTTGAGCCTGTTGCGCCTGTTGGGCATGATGCGCTTGTAACATTATATTTTGGGATTTAGAAGATTTATTATCATCCATTGACATGTCGTTGTTGCTCATTTTATTAATTTTTTGCGGCGAATATGAATTATCCATATTATCGCCTAATAAATTATCGTCCCCTCCGTATAATAAACTTAAATCTGTCATAATATCTATATATATATATGGAAATAAATTATTACAAGTAATAGAAAAAATAATAATCTTTAAGTAATACAGATTAAATGAATAAAAACATTGATTATGAAAGTTTATTTACATACATATCATTAATATTAGCATTCGCTATATTTATAGTATTAATGTATGGATGTTTATCTACTAATTATAATAATATAGAAAATTTTACTACTACAAATGATGTTAAAAATGCTGAAATCCAAAGTATGACTGTAAATGCTACTGGCGGAATAACGGCAATAACTCTAAAGGATACTGAAAAAGGCAAATATTACAAAGATAAACCACCTATAATAACTATCGCAGCACCTCCTACAACGGGTACTCGGGCAACCGCGACAGTTATATTAAATACGAGCCCTATTTCAGGAACTAATCCCGAACTTTTTCAAATTAGCAGTATAACTATAGGAACAGCGGGTACTAATTACACTACCGATATTACAAAAATTACATTTGAAACAATCGACGCATATAAGGCGCGCAATACTATTTCTGAAATTGCTGAAGTTGAAAACATAGTAATAAATACTTCAGGAGAAATAACGGCAATAAATCTAAAGGCGGGTAAAAAGGGAAAATATTATAAAGAAAGTCCACCTACTATAAATATTCTTTCTCCGACTGACAGCGCAGGAAAGCAAGCGAAAGCAGTTGCGAAGTTAAAATCAACACCTATAGAAACTAATGGAATTTTTCATGAAATAGAAAGTATTGAAATTACAGAAAAAGGAGCGAAATATATATCGACTGATAGTAATAAAGTTGTTATTCAAAATATGTCTGATTATAAAAATGACATTACCCCTATAACTTTAACCACCGAGCAAAGAGAAAATATAATAAAATTAATGGACGGATGCACAGCTTTAAAAAATAAGGAATCTTATACAGCAAAAATAAATAGTAATAAATTGGTAAAGCGAGATGTTGAAAACATTATATCTGAAGTTTCAAAAACTACATAAAAATATCATTCGCTATCGTTATCGTTATCGTTATCATCGTCTCCTTCGGCATCATTATTAACATAATGTTGATTATATTGCCGTAGTTTTATGCCCTCGTCGCTATAATCAATTTCATTCTTTTTATAATCATTTATATTGTCGCGCGAATATTCTTCGCCTTCATCATCGCTGTCCCCTTCAATTACTTCTTGATAATATTTATATTCTATATAATTCATTTTGTATTCAGGGTTTAATATTGAACCTTCGGGAAATTTATTTTGCTTTGGTTCGTAATAATAAATAGCAAATACAATATTATGATTAACCCCTTTAAAATCATACAAGGAACCTTTGTTAGTTTCAAATCGGAGAGATATTTTAGATAATTTACCAATAGGATGAAACTCGCGTACAGGCAGTTTAGTAATCGCTAATCTTTCAGTATTAATACCTACATTATCTACGCGAAATTTTGCCAAACCGAGAGAATATTTAGAATATGATAAGGAACCGAATAAATGTTCCTCTATTTCTGGACATTTCAGAACTATGTATTTATTTCCTATTAAATAAACTATTCCAGGAGATGTCACTATATATTTATCATATTCTACTGGACTTACAACTTTTGTTAATTTAGTATTCAAGATACTATGAAACATTTTATAAAAATTAGGATTAGAATTATATCCGCTTTTATATTGATATCTATCATTGATATAAGGATACGCATAATTATATAAATCAAACCCTATATTTTCATATATCGTAGATCTTTTCATATCTACAATGAAAGGCAGTCTAGAATATATATCTATTAAGTTTGTTAATTCCGCCGGTTCTGAATGTTTTTTAAAACCTATCTCGTTATCATCTTTGTCTTCATAATTTAATAAAAAAGTCTTTAATGTATAATCGCCTGGTTCAATTATATTCTTATTAAATATATCTTCATAATTTATATATTCGTTTTCGCCGTAATTTTTATTATTATTATCGTTAAGTTTATACCATATTTTCAACCCATTTATTATATCATTATTTTTACATAATGCTATTTCACTAACTTTGAGAACCCTATTATATATTTTAAAATCTTTTATATACATTTTAGCACCATCATTCCATTGATTGATGTAATTATCTCCCATTTTATTATTTGTAATAGGATTCCCAAGACTTTTTCCTATAAATTTTTTTACATAAAACACATTTTTAATCGTTTTAGATACAGTTAGTGTAGTAATATTAATTAATGAAGAGGTTTTTTTAGATATATATATTTTCCATTCGCGTTCCAATATAGTCCAACATATATGGACTTCTTCGCTTAAATCAATACCAGATATTGTTTGCTTATCTCCTGCTATACTACCGTCGCCTATAATAAATTGTATATCATATAGAGTACCTGTATTTATTTTAACTACATTGACTGTCATTGCGGTATAATTAGTACTTGTTTGTTTCCATAAATGATAATATCCGAAACTAAAAACACAATATGTATTATTTTTATATAAATCATAAATGGCTTCTGTTTTAATTTTAAAAGAATATGAAATGCCAACTTCAGTTCCTCCTATAAATGTACTGTATTCTGTGCTTTTTGTATATATATTATATATATTGATATAATTACTTAATTCTAAATAACCTCCGTTTTCTACTAGAGTATAACCGTCAGTATAGGAACAAGCGCTAGGAATTATATTACATTCTATTTTTTCTTTTATACCATTAGTAATAACATCATCTTGTTCATTTGCCCCTAAATAATAATATAAAAAATTGTTTTCAACATCTATATTATACATAGTACGCGGAATACTCGCGTCAATTATTTCCATACCAATTACGTTTTTAAAAGGAACCGTGAATTCTACAACATATTTATTAGGATTCGGAAATTTATCTCTGTCTCTATCAGTGCTATCTATTAAAAATGTATAATTTTGCTTAATACTATTATCTTTAAGATAATTAATATCTTCAATAGACATTTAATGATTAACTTATTAATAATACTTATATTATTATTTATATCTAAATATATCTAAATATATCTAAATATATCTAAATATATCTAAATATATCTAAATATATCTAAATATATCTAGAAATTATTAAATATCGTTTGTTTAATATATTTGTTATTCGATTCTCGTGGTAATTTTCGTATTTTCTTCAAAATTTCCGGAAAATACTTGGATATAAATGCTGTTATTTCATCATCGTTATTATATCTATATATCTTTATAAATTCCTTGAAATATAAGTAAAATATCGCTCTCAATACAATATAGCAGTATGAATGTGTTTTTTCGCGCCAATTATTATTACCCTGTTTATCCAATATTTTTTTAGCAATTCTAATATTATGTTCTCTATCTGCCTTAAGTATCATCTTATATGATGCGAACGACATATTATTTTCTATAGAATAAAATATAACATTAATTATAATGGCGTATGTTTCAACAATAGCCTCATTAGGTATTAATACCTGACTATTATCTATTCTACACATATTCTTTATTAATTTAATATTTTCATGAGACCAATTTTCAAAATGTATATTATTATGATGATGTAAAGTCTCGTGTATTATAACTTTCTCATAATCTTCTTTCCTTATTATATATATATTGTTTAAATTAATATAAGTAAATCCTCCATTAACATTCGCCGCACCTACATCTTCTATATTTTTGCGCGGTAGTTTGCGTTTCAAAGGATTTAACAAAATATAATAATTAAAGTTTTCTGCGGGTTTAATATTAAACAACTTTTTTATTAAAAATACGCGATATATACTATTAAATAAATGCAGTCTTATTTTTTTTGTAATTACCTTATTTGTTAATATGTTAAAATTAATATTTTTATATGTAATTTGATAAGCGCTATTACATTTATCCAAAAATGTAATAGAAAAATCCCATTCAAAATAACCGTCCATTTTTAATAAGGTTTTGAAATATTCAAAGTTTGACAAGGGCGCCTCTTTAATGCGCGGTTCATTTAAATCAAAATCATAATTGCTCTTAATTAATTTATATAGGTCGTATTCATTATAATTCATCTAAAAAAAACTGCCTACTCTCTTTAATGATTGTAGATATATATTTGTCTTCTTTCAGTTTTGAAGAAATTATGAGAAGTTTATTTGACATTATATTATCATTAGTGTTATCAGATAATTCAATAACTCTTTTAATAAAATGCGTATATACTTCTGTTTTAATTGAGTATCTTAAGTTATTCTGCTTAATATCAGATACCCAATTATTATTTTTATCAAGATGTTCCCACACATTATTTTTAATATATTTGTATTTACCCTTCAATATTGTAAATATAACCAATGATATGTCATAATCCGTGTTATTAATTACACATAAATCTATACAATTATTTATATCCATATAAAATATAATAATAATAAATGCTTATTTATAAATTACCTCCTAGAAAAACTCAAACAATAACTACGAAGAAGGCGAGTTCCTCAACAGTTCAGCGCGGAGGAGCGGTAGCAGCAGTATCTGATGAAAATAAACCGAGTGATTTTAGCAATGTTGTATCGATAGGAAAACTACCTTTTTTAAAACATCAAAGATGTTTGAATATGACATTGGAACAGTATAAAAACAAGGAACATATAAATAAAAAAATGTGTTATATTGAATTTGATAGTACTTTATATGATATTGAAAATAATATTATTAATAATCTAGAAGTAATCAGAAGTAAAATACGAGAGCCTTTTAAAAAAGATAATAAGACACTAATACCCCTTCCTATATATGTATCTATCGCCAAAATAATATCTAGGGATAATAAATATGTTTTAAATAATACATTAAGCGAAGATACAAAAAAGTTTCCAGAGACATTTTTTGAAAAATATACATTCAAAGGAAATATGAAGATTATTATATATGTACCTAATTTAATGAATAATAAAGACCAATATTATAATTATTATCCATCACTAGATGCTTATACAAATCAAAACAAATGGATGGAATATATGACGAGTCCTGATTCATACTATTTAAAAGTTATAGATAATAGAACAAAAGCGAATTTAAATTACAGATACGACAATTTATTTAAGAAATCTTTGAACAATATATGTGGTGATTTTGGATGTGTTTCAGGAAATGTAGGAGAGGATATAGATCATATCAGAGGTAAATATGGAGGTGCTATATATATGCCAACAAAATGCCTACAATCTAAAGAATACAGTTCGCAATACAATATGAATAGAGATTTTAATGATTTATATTCAAAATCCAGTGATGAGGCGAAAAAAATATATGAGGAAAATCTGAAAGAGGCAAAAAAAGAGGCGGAATCAGATAATGACGAAAAATTGGAAGAAGAGGAAGAGGACGAATTGATGAAAAACTCGGTTTCAGAAACACTCGGATATATGGGAAGAGAAGGTAAGGATGGTAATAAGATAAATAGGTCATATAATAATACTATCATAAATGATATAAATCGCAGGGCGGATAGTAATTTCCCAGGGATTCCAGAAATTACTTTTAGAATGTTAAAATTGAATGAAAATTATTCTAAATTTTCTGGGTTTTTCCATTATATGCCATGGGGTGATAAATTATTAAATAGTGAATATGTGCTAAATAGCGGAGCCACATTTTTCTTTGAAGATTCTAAATATGTATCTAAAAATAAAACAACGCAACAATATATTAAGTTTAAATCGATAAATGATAAGTACTATATGGAATTCAATTCAAGCGGAATTCTTGCTATATATAATAATGATGGTACTCAAAAAACAGTAGTTCCTTACGCTTCAAGGATGAGTTTGATGAATACGAAAAATAAAAGAATACATTATGATCCGAGTCTCGGAATACATTTTTTAGGAGAATATATTGATAGTAAAAATGGCAATAGCGAGGAAACACTATCTATTAAATATAACACCGATAATAGGAGCGAACCCTATAGTCTAATATTAGATACAGATGAAAACAATATTGGGAGATTTAAAATATATGATTTAGGATTTAATGTAATATTTAATAATTAAATAGATTATTTTTAGTTTATATATATATATAATATATAATATATAATATTAGAAGAATGATTAATAACGAATGGGATATATTAGATTTATATTTTAAAAATCATAAATATCCTTTTACAGGACATCATTTAG
>Ga0209107_10000028_pt1 | contig 86640 bp, 81 predicted proteins | sample LakErihyJuly2011_2_FD_187460 | JGI IMG/M metagenome (GOLD analysis project Ga0209107, IMG submission 187460) | Freshwater microbial communities from dead zone in Lake Erie, Canada - CCB hypolimnion July 2011 (SPAdes) (version 2) | ecosystem: Environmental > Aquatic > Freshwater > Lentic >...
TGATCTTTACGTTCATTCATAATTTCGTGTTCTCTTACATTTTCAGCAAAAAATCCAAGAGTTACAGCAGCAAATAACATCACAAATTCAATAATGTATTCAGGCCATTTCTTTTTATGCGTTGGGTGGTGTGGGTGATGTACTTCCATATTAATGTTTTATGTTTGAAAATAAGACAATTTCTACAACTCTTTACTTTCTCAATTTTTTAAGAAAATGAACGGCTTGTTTTTTATTGGCCCCTTTTGTTGTGCGATTGTACTAATTCTATTCTAAATGGTATTCTTTTTTAAGGGTGCCTATAATTTCAGCCGCAAGTAGCGAAGCCTCACTAAAAGTGGTGTTGACTTGTTGACGATGGTTTCTTTGATTTACTATTACCATATTCAGCATCTCCATTATTTTCCCCCTTTTATTTTCGAGAGATCCTATTTTATATGAAAAAAAACTTTCCTTGGTTTTGATGGACATGGTGTCCAGTTTTAATAGAAAATACTGTGATAGATCTTGATGAAATTGCGGGTCAATGATTGAATTTATGGAAGTTAACAGCATATTACCTCTGATCTTATTATTTTCAGCTTCCGCATTATTCAAATTTACTACTGCATCATATTCTAATAATTTTTTCAGTAAGCCGTCATTTCTAAAATAACGGAGGCTTCCGGAGTTTTTGATTTGCTCAAATGTGTTCCGGTTCCAGGAAACAGGTCCCGTCCAATAAGCAAACCGGCTATAAAACGAGAATTGACTGGCGTTGCGGCCTTCCAACTTAGTTTTGCTGAGTTTTAACAGGCTATCAGCAACTGCACTATATAACCCGATGGTTTTTGTTTGATTGTTAATTGCAATGATATCACTTTGTAGATCCCTTACCAATGATTCCGAAAATTCCTTTGCCCTGTTTTGTTCCACTGCATGCTCTCGGATGTTCTCTGCAATAAAACCAAGGAATACTGCTGTAAATAACATTACAAATTCAATAATGTATTCAGACCATTTCTTTTTATGTGTTGGGTGGTGAGGGTGATGTACTTCCATATTTTTATTTTAATAGTTGAAAATAAGACAATTTCTACAATTCTTTACCTTCCCAATTATTTAAGGCGCCATTAATTTTACAAACCTCAGGCAGAAACAACAAAGGACCTACGATTTAACGTAAGTCCTTGATTTTATATAGCTTGACTCCACTGATATTTAATAGCAAACTATTTTTTAGGAACTCTAGCTCTTGTATATGCATTCATTAGCTTTAATTTTCCATTTTCCCATTTAGTATCTATAACTAAATATCTTAATGTTGTGTCCCCATTAATTATTTCAGTTAATTCTGATCCAGTTGTTAAATAAGGCTCAACAATCCCATCCTTATTTTGTCCAGAATTTGCAATCATCCAAGTTGTTTTCCATTTGGGGTTTGTTGTTGCAAATAACTTAGATTGATTTTCCATTACCGCCTTAATTCCGTTTATTTCAGTTCCATTAGAATAATAAACCTTGACATCATTTGCAATCATTTCTGCAACCTTTTCCTTATTTCTATCGTTTAGTGCTTGTACGTAATCTTCCCATTTTTGAATAAGGGATGTATCACCTGCTATTATTGGAGACAAACCCTCTCGTCCTTCAATGTGTTCTGATCCAATTATTACAGGGCCATTTGTCTCTGTTTGTATTTTCTCTTGTTGGTTATTGCAGGATATCAGTACTACTGATAAAGCAACAATGGAGTAGATCTTTTTCATTTTTTATGGTTATAATTTTTCCCTACTCATAAGGCTTTTCGGATACGCCCCGTTTTTTTAAGTGGGGTCTGGTTTCCACTTTTATAAAGTAAATTTAACATATATAATTGCATTGTGTTACAAATGTTAAATATTAACAATTATTTAATTTTGGTAGTTGCAAAGGTGAAATGGGTGTATGGTTGCATCTTCTCTGAAAAAGTCGTGATTGAAATATCGGCATTAAAGATTCGTGTTTTCGGTAAGAAATGACAAAAACCTCATACAAAAACAACAAAGGACCCACGATTTAACGTAAGTCCTTGATTTTGATGTAGCGGGGAGCAGGATCGAACTGCCGACCTCAGGGTTATGAATCCTGCGCTCTAACCATCTGAGCTACCCCGCCAAAATTGGATTAGAATTGGTTTGCAAATATAGTAGAAAATACCTTTCTTTAGAAACAATTGCTAAAAATGCACTAGCAAGGTTGTGTAAAGGTTTGTAATATGTCAGAAAAGAAAAAATTTACCTTAGAATACGAGATCAAGTCTTCGCCAAAAATATTATACAGTTTTTTAAATGAGCCCAATGGCTTGGCTCAGTGGTTTGCAGATGATGTAAGCTACCGAGATCAACAATATACCTTTACTTGGGATGAAGAACACTCTACTGCCAAGTTAGTAAGTATAAAAGAGAATAAGTTGGTTAAATTTAAATGGCTTGATGATGAACCCCAATGTTATTTGGAGTTGGAAATTGTGCAAGATGAATTGACTAACGATGTTGCCTTGGTAGTTACCGATTTTGCTACAGACGATGCACTTGCCGATCGGAAATTGATTTGGGATAACCAAATACAATATTTGATTGGTGTGTTGGGGGCCTAGGGAATTTCTCTATAAAACACGTGAAAAAGCTTCACCTTTTACTTCTTAAAGCCTTTATTAGGCCGTTTATAGCCACATTCTTAATTGTGATGTTTGTGCTATTGATGCTTTTTTTGTTTAAATACATTGATGATTTAATAGGTAAGGGCTTCGATTGGTACATTATCTTAGAGCTGTTAATGTACGCTTCGGCTACTAACGTGGCTATGGCTCTACCTCTAGCGGTATTGTTATCTTCCATTATGACTTTTGGCAGCCTTGGCGAAAACTATGAGTTAGTTGCCATTAAGTCGGCCGGAGTTTCGTTGCGGCGGGCTATGTATCCGCTTATCATTGTAATTGGTTTATTAAGCGTAGCCGCTTTCTTGTTCTCCGATTATATGTTGCCCGTAGCCAACTTAAAAATGGGCTCCTTACTATGGGATGTTCGGAACCAAAAAGCCTCTTTTTTGATTAATGAGGGTGTGTTTAACAATAGCATTCCTGGTTATTCTATTCGGGTAGATAAAAAAGATCCGGATGGGCAAACCCTGCGTGGAGTGGTTATTTACGATCGGGTAAACAATTCGGGTAATGTAAATGTGGTGGTTGCCGAATCGGGCAAAATGTTTAGAACGGCCGACGATTCTTATTTGATTTTGAAATTGAAAAATGGGATTCGGTACGAAGAAGCACCTAGCGAAAAAGAATACAATCCACGCTTACGTTTTACCCGTTTTGGGTTTAAAGAAACAGAGCAAAAGTTCGATTTATCTGGTTTTAAGATGCAACGTACAGATGAAAATTTATTTAAATCTAACTACGCCATGCTCAATATGAAACAGCTGTCTTATTACAAAGATTCTGTTACCAGAAAGGCCGACACCAACGCACTTAATACCTTGGCTATTTTGAAAACCAAGTATAAAGTACTTAATCCCGGTGCCATGAATCTTTCATCGCTTAAGGTTGCCGGTTTTGTAAATGTAGATAAACTACCTAAAATTGAACGTGCTCGGGCTGCAGTTATGGCCTCAGAAAATATACGCAGCATACGGGAAATGCTGAGCACCAAAGTGCAAGTTGATGCCGATTTTAATGATAAGCTACGAAATTTTATTGTAGAGTATAACCGTAAACTTACCTTAGCTGTTTCGTGTTTGGTTTTATTCTTTATAGGTGCTCCCTTGGGAGCCATTATACGAAAAGGAGGTCTAGGATTGCCTGTGGTTATGTCTGTTATCTTTTTCTTGGTTTACCATATTATTTCAACCATTGGCGAAAAGTATGCCAAAGAAGGAGATCTTTCTCCGATTTTAGGCATGTGGATAGCCATTATTGTGTTAAGCCCCGTTGGAGCTTTTCTTACCTATAAAGCCAGTGTAGATTCGGTATTGTTTGATGTGGATTTGTACAAGCGCTGGTTTAAAAACCTACTAAAGAAAACCTAGTTTTTTTCTAGGTTTTGTGGGGTATTAGCCCGCATTTTCTCTGCTTGTTTTGCTCGTATTTCCTTGCGCTCTTTTCCTATCAATATGCGTAAAAATTCGTTGAAATTATCGAAGTCTTTACGGTATACCAAGCCAAAAGCCGTTACGTATTCCTGACTCGGATTTAAGAAGTTTCTATTACTTTGTCTATTCGAAGCTCTCAATACAAAACTTCCATCTTTTTTAATGAAGTACTGTGCTTCAAGGTCACTAGCAACATTTGTTCCTATCACATCAAAATCAGTAATGGTGGCCCTTCTATCCCTAACCCCACCCGATAATACGAGGCGGTTATTGAGCAAGCGAAAAGAGGCACTTGCTTCGTTTAACGAACGAATGTTAAAATCTACAAAGTTTAGGTTTAGCGATTGGGTAATAATGTTATTCAATTGATTGAACGCAATCTCTGTACCGGCACTTAAAACGGTAGAGTTTAGCTGGGTTCTTATGTTGGCGGTTCCGTTTCCTGGTGTAAAACTGCGTCGGACAATTAAACTTAATGCTTGTTGGTTTACATTGTTTACATCACTCAGGTAGCTTTGCAATTCATCTTTTACATACGAATCGGTAGGAAAGTTTATATCGAAACCAATATCTGGTTTTAATAAATTACCACTCAAATTCATTATGGCTTCAGCTTGCACTCTGCTTTCATTGGCTGGCCGGCCTGCGGCTGTGTATAAGGGACTTAAGCTGGTACGGGCACCATAATTAGCTTTTAAATTAATAACGGCAGCCATGGGGTCGCCTGTCCACCTAATAGAACCACCTTGGCTAATATCAAATACTTTGTTGATGTAATCTTGAGCGGTAAACTCAAATTTACCTTGTGAAATGAGGTAATCGCCAAACATCTCAAAATCGCCTAAGGTTGAAATTCGTAAGCTTAAATCACTTTTCCCTTTACCAGATAATTTGCCCAGAGAAGTGAAAATATTAACCTGTGAATTTTCATCTACTGCCAAAGAGAAGTTCATTTTTACGCCGTTAAATGCATTTTCTTTTTTAATAGCCCGGCTAGAATCTTGCCCAACAAAAACAATAAAATCGGTTTCTCCAATTTTTTCAGTGGTATTTAATGGGATATTAAATACCGTTCCAGCTTCAGTTTTCGCATCGATGTTGATATTCATGTTATCCGTTGGTCCATCGAAACTAAAAATACCTGTACCATAAGCGGTTCCGTAATAAGCCGAGTTATCTTTGGCGGTGGTGTTTAGCGCCATAAATTTATTGGTTACGAGGGTTACATTGATGGTGGGCGTGTTAATGTTACCCAGATCTACGGTACCATTGGCAATGGCTTCGTTGTTCTTACTGTCTTTTAATCGTAAATCGTTTACATCAATAATAGTATTGTTTACGGCTAATTTCTGATTAATCCGATACCTGGTTTTTAAGTAATTCACAGTAAGTTCGGTATTGTTTAAACTTACAGTTCCGTTTACTTGTGGCTTACTAGGCTTGCCAGTTATTTTTAGGCGACTAGATATGGTTCCTGTTAGATTGGAAACCAAGTTGCGAATAAAAGGTTCTAGGATAATTAACTGGGTATCATCCATATTGAGGTCTAAGTCTAAATTATCTTGATCTGGATTGGCATCATAGGTGCCACGAATATCCAAACTTTTCACCCCTTTAATAGCAATATCCATGTTTAAGATCGCAAGCTTGGTATCATTATCGTAGTCGGCCTTTAAACTTAAATTGCCAATATAATGGTTGTTAAAGTCTAATGAATCTATACCTAAGCCCGAACTAAGTTTAGTTTTACCACTAAGTGCTTTTAACTCAGTTTGGCCGTTAAGTATACCCTTTAGCCGAACGCCAGCTGTTTTAGTAAGCGGGTTTAAAGATTGCAAATCAAAGTTTTTAAAGCCAACTTTTAATTCGTCGTTCTGATCTGTAGAGATTATACCATCAGCTGAAATGAATTGATTGTTTCGGCTTAAGCCAAAATTTTTGACCATGGTTTTTCCGTTATCAAAGCGGAACACCACCTTGTCTTGTATTTTCCACACTTCGCGGTTAATTATTAAATCAGATGGGAGAATGCTCAATTTGGCCAAACTATCGGCACTAAACTCTACCAATCCGTTTAAATCGAGCTGGTTAGTGGCATCTTTATCGGATAGTTTTACGTTGAGACTTAAGCTATCTGAACGTAAAATGGTGGCAATGTTCACATTTTTTACAAATAAACTATCACCCAAATCAATACGATCGGAGGTAAGGAAAATATTCATTTGTTTATTTTCGGTAGTCTCATCCACAATCAGGTTATTCGCTTTTATGCCGTCGTATTGCAGTGTTTTTGCGTAGCCATTGATGGTGGAAATGCTGCTATCGGAGTCGAATTTTCCAATAAGAATGGCCCCATCAGGAATACGCAATTTAGGTGCAAAAATTCCAATGGGTTCAAACTTTTTCAACTGAATGGTTACATCGAAATGCTGTGACTTAAACGGAACAATGTTTGTACGAAGAGAAGGAACATACTTTTTCATGACCGATTTAAAGTATGATGGCAATGTGAGCAGATCGTATTTTCCCTTTATGCTTGCTTCGGCTAAATCGGAGTGTAATTCAATAGACCGGTTGTTATCTAATCCATTTGCAACTAATTCAATAGAATCAATGTAGTGGGTTTTGCTTGGAGTTTTTAAAACAATAGATCGTGCCGAAATACTGCCCTGAATATTTTCGAGAGTATTGCCATTAAAATTTGTTTGCAAATCGGCACTTAGCGTTAGGGTATCTTTGGTAAAGTGCAAGGCTAATAGGTTAGCATTTTTGATACTCGATTGAAAATTGAACACCGGCAAATCGGGGTTAAAGTCTATTTTTCCCAAAAATCCGAGCTGCACTTGTGCATCGTTAATGTCAATGCTGCCATTAAAAATGCGTTGATCTACTTGTCCGTTTACCTTTACATTTTGGTAGCGGTAGCGATTGTAATCTATGTAGCCAATGTTTAGTTTGAGTTGGGTGCTTAACTGGTCCAACTTAAATCCCTTACCCTTCACATCTCCATCAAAATTTATACTACCCAGTTCGCTTTTATTAAGCAATTTTCCGATGTTAAATTGATCTGTTTGTACCGAGGCTTCGTACTCCGGCTCACGCTGGGCATTTCGCTTAAAAGTTAGGGTTTTGATGTTTACCTTACCCAATTCGGTTTGTAAGGTGCCCTGCATTTTAAAATCGTTGCTAAAACCTTTAAAACTACCCCTATAGCTAAAATTACCAAGTTGTGCAATTTCTTCGGGTAAATCATTTCGTGTATTACCAGTAATGCTTCGTAATAATTGGTCGTACTCTTTTTTACTAGTTTTTAACTCCTGAAGGTTGAGTGTAAAGACCGTATTTTTTATCAAGGGCAATCCTTTTATATCGAAATCGCCTTTCAATACCGTTCCATTATTGGGTTCAATGACTAAACTTTTTGCTCGTAAGTGGCTAACCGTACCTTTTAAGGTGCCTTGTAATTTTACATCGAGTTTTAAAGTAGATAGTTCGGGTGCAAAATAGGCTACATCGCTAGCTAATACCCTCGATTTATTAAACCTACCGAGCATGTACACCTTATTGTTAAATTGATCGAAATCATCGAAACTCTTAAATTTCATGATGAAATAAGGGCCTATATTGGTTTTAGCAGTTTGTAGTTTTAGTTTATTGAACTCCATTTTAGTGCTATCAATGGTAACCAAGGTGCTCAGATTTTTAAGCCAAAAGCCCGACTTTTCATGAAAACGAAGGTTTTTAATTTCGGCTTGAGCTAGGTGATTACGGGTATCGAGCTGTAAAATTTCTCCATTTAGGTCGCTAAGGTCTAGGTCGCTAAAGTTTATGCTTTTGGTTTTTCTGTTAACCCCGTAATTGCGGTATTTGAACGCCATGTCGCTCAACTTGATATTACCCAGTCGTACGTCAAAAGGTCTACTTTTTGTGGTATCGGTACTGCTAAAATAACGAATTAAGAAACTCAGATTACTTGCTTTATTTTTGTATTTTTTTAAAAAAATTTGCCCTTTTTTTATTCCCAATTCGGCAATAAATAACTGTCTTTTTTTGAGTGAAAATGTGTTGATTTTTATAGAAACACGTTGTGTATATAGCAGGGTGTCATGTTCCAAATCTTCGAGTAAAAAACCTTCTAATTCAATAGATTTGAATGGTTTTACATGCAAGCCCGCTATCTCTACCTTGGTGTGTAGTTCGCTAGATAGGTAGCCTGCAATACGTTGCGCAAAATAGGTTTGAACGGGCTTAAATTGGAGTGAAAACAACAAGGAAACCAGCATCAAGAGAAGAGATACTAGTACCCATAGCGTTATTTTTATTGCTTTTTTGATAGTTTTGTACGTTTTAACTTTAATAAGCTCCATTGGCCACTATACTCGGAATAGAATCTTCATGCGATGAAACCTCGGTTGCCGTTTGTGTAAACGGTGAAATACGTTCCAACATCATTGCGACTCAAGCCGTTCACCAACACTATGGTGGCGTGGTACCCGAGTTGGCTTCTAGGGCGCATCAGCAAAATATAGTACCTGCCGTCCAAGAAGCGCTTTCAACTGCTAAAATAAGCAAAAATGAGCTATCTGCGATAGCTTTTACACGTGGCCCCGGTCTTTTAGGTTCCTTATTAGTTGGAACTTCTTTTGCAAAGGGTTTTGCCTTAGCCAAAAATTTGCCATTAATCGAAGTAAATCATATGCAAGCGCATATTTTGGCGCATTTTATTGATAGCCCTAAGCCGAGTTTTCCCTTTTTGTGTTTAACGGTTTCGGGTGGCCATACACAAATTGTACTGGTAAAAAATTACTTTGATATGGAAGTGTTGGGTTCTACTATTGACGATGCAGCTGGTGAAGCCTTTGATAAAACGGCTAAAATTCTGGGATTGCCCTACCCGGGTGGCCCCTTAGTGGATAAATATGCACAGACCGGAAACCCGCATGCATTTACTTTTCCCGAACCTCAAATTCCTAATCTTAACTTTAGTTTCAGTGGCTTAAAAACTTCCATATTATATTTTATAAATAAGGGTGTACAACAAAATCCCAATTTTATTCAAGAGCATTTAGAAGATATTTGCGCTAGTGTACAACAGCGTATTGTTACTATTTTGTTGGCAAAGCTCACAAAAGCCGCTAAGCTCTATGGTATTAGTCAAGTAGCTATTGCTGGTGGAGTTTCTGCTAACTCGGGTTTGCGTAAAGCCCTGCAAGAACTTGCCGAAGTGAAAGATTGGCAAGTATTTATCCCTAAGTTTGAATATTGTACAGATAATGCCGCTATGATTGCCATTGCAGGTTATTACAAATTTTTGGCCGCCGATTTTGTAGGGCAAGACGTTGCCCCATTGGCCCGAATGCCTATGTAACAAAAAAGCCCCCAGATAATCTGGAGGCTTTTTTTACTCATACTAAATTTATTCAGGCTTAGACTCTAGCTTATCGCCAGTTACTACTTCTTTAATTTTTGCCTCTAGTTCTTCCATTAATTCTGGGTTTTCTAATAAAAGCTGTTTTACAGCATCGCGGCCTTGACCTAGTTTGGTATCGCCATAGCTAAACCACGAACCTGCTTTTTTAATAATTTCATACTCAACACCTAAATCAACAACTTCTCCGGCTTTAGAAATCCCTTCGCCAAACATAATATCGAATTCAGCAATTCTAAACGGTGGGGCAACTTTATTTTTTACAATTTTAACCTTTACTCGGTTCCCCGTTACTTCATCGGTTTCTTTAATTTGAGAAATCCGACGAATGTCTAAACGTACAGAGGCATAAAATTTAAGTGCATTTCCTCCTGTGGTTGTTTCTGGATTGCCAAACATGATGCCAATTTTTTCACGCAACTGATTAATAAATATACAGCAGCATCCGGTTTTGGCTATGGTGCCCGTTAGTTTACGTAAGGCTTGCGACATTAATCGTGCCTGTAAACCCATTTTAGAGTCACCCATTTCGCCTTCAATTTCCGCTTTTGGTACCAAGGCGGCTACCGAATCAATAACAATAATATCTATAGCGCCCGAGCGTATTAAGTTATCAGCTATTTCTAATGCTTGTTCGCCATTATCGGGTTGGGCAATGAGTAAATTCTCTACATCAACACCCAATTTTTGTGCGTAATATTTATCAAAAGCATGCTCGGCATCAATAAATGCTGCAATACCACCTTTTTTCTGTGCTTCTGCAATAACATGGGTAGCTAGGGTAGTTTTACCAGATGATTCTGGCCCGTATATTTCAATGACACGTCCTTTAGGTAAACCGCCAATGCCCAAGGCAATATCTAATCCTAATGAACCTGTAGAAATAGATTCTAGTGGCTCTACGGCTTCATCGCCTAATTTCATTACCGCACCCTTACCGTACGATTTTTCTAATTTATCTAATGTTAATTGTAAGGCTTTCAATTTGTCTGTATTGCTCATAATTTTAGTTTATTATTTTCAAATGTAAATAAAATTTATAAAATGCTAAAAATTTTATCAAAATTATTTTTCTTTTCTGCTCATTATTGCGGTATACGTGCTGTTTTACGTATTTTTTTCTTTTTAACGCTCATTTTTTTTCGTTCGGCCGCCTTTTCAGCTTTTAATAAGGCAGTTGTGGTATGTTGGTGTGCATAATATTTGCACATCCAATTTAGCGGGCATTGCTCACATTTGGGCGTTCGGGCCAGGCACGTGTACCGGCCATGTAAAATTAGCCAATGATGCGCAATGTGAATTTTATCGATAGGCAGGTTTTTTGTCAATTGTTTTTCTACTGCCAGTGGAGTAGTAGCCTTGCTGCTTAGGCCCATACGATTAGCCACCCTAAATACATGTGTATCTACGGCCATAGTAGGCGCTTGAAAAATTACCGATGCAATTACATTGGCAGTTTTACGGCCAACGCCGGGCATTTTTTGCAAATCACTTACGCTTGAAGGAACTTCGCTCTTAAATTCGTTTACCAATATGGTGGCCATGCCAACCAAATGTTTTGCCTTATTGTTTGGATAGCTTACGCTCCGTATATACGTAAATACTTCATCGCTTGTACTTGCGGCTAATGCTTCTGGACTTGGGTAGCGCTCAAATAATTTAGGCGTAACTTGATTGATACGCTTATCGGTACATTGTGCAGAAAGTATTACGGCTATAAGTAATTCAAATGGATTACTATAGTGCAACTCTGTTTCTGCATGGGGTTGGTGGGTAGAAAAATAGTCAACAAAAACCCGATAGCGTTCTTTTTTAAGCATGCTCAAATATAAGAACCTAAGCGCTATATTATAATAAGTCTGCGTAGGTCAATATTGAGCATAGTACATCCTCCGAGGGTTCCCGAATTAATTGATCAAGGCGGGGCCTTAAAGATGTTAGGAATAGCTGATCTTCGGCTGATAGTGCATCTAGATCTACTACTTCGATAAAATTAGTACAAAATGTGTGTTTGGTTTGGTGTGTTTTAAACTTGTTCATGAATATATGTTTCCACACCAAACGCCACAGCACATGTATTTAGTATACCAATCGATTTTTTTTATTTATTTGCTAAAACAGGAGTAACCATCATTTTTCGCAAATTATTTAGCGCATAGCGCATCCTTCCTAAAGCCGTATTAATACTCACGCCGGTTATATCGGCTATTTCCTTAAAACTTAAATCACCATAATGGCGCATAATTAATACTTCTTTTTGTTCGGCAGGTAATAGTTGAATCATTCGTTTTAAATCCTGGTGACTTTGTTCACGAATCATCATGTTTTCTAGTGGTTCATCGTAAAATTGTATTACATCGAAAATATCAAACCCATCTACGTTGGTAATCACAGGATTTCGTTTTTGTTTGCGGAAATAATCAATAACTAAATTATGGGCAATGCGAATTACCCAAGGTAAAAATTTACCTTCTTCGTTGTATTTTCCAGCTTGTAGGGTGTGTATTACCTTAATAAATGTTTCTTGGAAAATATCTTCCGCTAAATAGCTGTCTTTTACTAATAAATAGATGGATGTGTATATCTTAGATTTATGTCTAGCAATTAAAACTTCTAAGCAAGGTTGATAACCGCTGATAAACTCATGTATTAATTCTTGATCAGTACGGGTCTGAAGATTTTTGTGCGTGTTCATAGGAATTTGTTTTTTGATGGTTGGTAAATAAATTGATTCATTTATGCATATACTTTCTAGAAACAATAGGCGTTTAAATCCAAGGCTTTAAGAAAATATTAATACCAATATCAAATAAAAGGGAAGTTAGATGCTAGATAGAACCGACGTAAGGCGTATTTTAGTGGACGAAATGCAAAACTAGCCGACGAATGGTTTACAGCTTTTTAATATTTTTGTCTTTTAAGCCCTATACATGACTAAGCCCCAGCCAAGCAATCCAAAAAATTCTATTTTAATAAAAGGGGCACGTGTACACAACCTCAAAAACATCGATGTAGCTATCCCAAAAAATAAATTGGTAGTTATAACCGGAATGTCTGGTTCTGGAAAGTCATCTTTGGCATTTGATACCTTATATGCCGAAGGACAACGGAGGTATGTGGAGAGTTTATCGTCGTACGCCCGCCAATTCATGGGCCGCATGAACAAGCCCGAGGTAGATGATATTAAAGGCATTGCTCCGGCTATAGCCATCGAACAAAAAGTAATAAGCAGTAATCCACGATCTACGGTGGGTACCTCTACCGAGATATACGATTATTTAAAACTTCTATTTTCTAGAATTGGTAAAACCATTTCGCCCATTTCGGGAGCCCTGGTAAAAAAAGATACAGTTAGCGATGTGGTTAATTTTTGTATTGCCCAAGCCGAAGGAACATCACCTACCATTTTATGCCCCTTGTTTCCACACAATCAGCGAAGTGTGAAAGAAGAATTATCAGTATTGCTTCAAAAAGGTTTTTTAAGGGTAGTATACCAGGATAAAATAGCCAAAATAGAAGACCTATTGGCCGATAAAAATCTTCCCGCTGCGCAAACGCTACAGGAGCGGGAGCTACTCATTGTGATCGATCGAGTATCAATGAACACCGAGGAGGAAACCCTTAGCCGCATAGCCGATTCGGTACAAACCGCATTTTTTGAAGGTAAAGGCGAATGTATAGTAGAGTTGGCAGATATCAAATACCCATTTTGCGATCGCTTTGAACTAGATAACCTCGTTTTCGAAGAACCAAGCCCTAATTTTTTCAGCTTTAACAACCCCTACGGTGCCTGTAAATGTTGCGAAGGCTATGGTAAAGTAATGGGTATCGACGAAGATTTGGTTATTCCGGATAAAAGTAAATCGGTATACGATGGCGCCATTGCTCCTTGGAGAGGCGAAAAAATGAAGGAATGGGCCGATCAACTTATAAAAAATGCCTTGGCGTTCGATTTTCCTATTCACCGCTCTATTGCACAATTAACCGAAGAACAACGCAAGCTATTGTGGACAGGTAATACACATTTTAACGGATTAACAAAATTCTTTGCTTACTTAGAAGAACAAACCTATAAAATTCAATATCGGGTCATGTTATCTCGTTACCGCGGTAAAACCAATTGCCCCGATTGCAAGGGCACCCGCCTGCGCCCCGATGCGGCGTATGTAAAAATTGCCGAAAAATCTATCACCGATATCGTATTGATGCCTTTAGAAAAAGCGCTGTCCTTTTTTAAAACGTTAAAACTAAGTGGTAACGACGAAAAAATAGCGAAACGTTTACTGCTCGAAATTACCAACCGACTACAATTTTTAACCGATGTTGGCTTAGGCTATCTTACCTTAAATCGTTTATCAAACACACTATCGGGCGGCGAATCGCAGCGTATTAATTTAGCAACATCTTTGGGTAGTTCTTTGGTAGGTTCTATTTATGTATTAGATGAACCAAGTATTGGCTTGCACCCGAGAGATACGCACCGTTTAATTGGCGTATTACAATCCTTGCGCAATGTGGGCAATACCGTGTTGGTAGTAGAACACGAAGAGGAAATAATGAAAGCGGCCGATTATTTAATTGATATTGGCCCTTTTGCCGGTATTAATGGGGGCGAATTGGTGTTTAGCGGCACCTATGATGAGATTTTAACAGACGAACATAGCCTAACTGGCAAATATTTAAGTGGAAAAGAGGCTATTGAAGTGCCTACAATTCGCCGAAAATGGTCAGATTATATTGAGGTGAAAGGGGCTCGAGAAAATAACCTTAAAAACATCGATGTAAAATTCCCCTTGCATACGCTTACCGTGGTTTCCGGTGTTTCTGGCTCGGGTAAAACTTCTCTCGTAAAACGCATTTTATTGCCAGCTCTACAAAAAGCTATTGGCAATTATAATGGCGAACAAACCGGTGTATATGATAGTTTAGAGGGCGATGTAAATCAAATACATCAGGTAGAAATGGTCGATCAAAATCCCATTGGCCGTTCTTCCCGCTCTAATCCAGTTACGTATGTAAAAGCTTGGGACGAAATTAGAACCTTATTAGCTAGCCAGCCTGCGGCCAAAGCCGCCGGGTTAAAACCATCTGTATTTTCTTTTAATGTAGAAGGTGGCCGCTGCGATGTATGTCAAGGCGATGGCGAAGTAAAAGTAGAAATGCAGTTTATGGCCGATTTGTTTTTGCCCTGCGAAGCTTGTGATGGCAAACGCTTTAAACAGCATGTATTAGACATAACCTATTGCGATAAAAACGTATCCGAAATATTAGGTATGGATGTTGATGAGGCCCTGGCTTTTTTCGCCGATGAACCTAAGATTGTTGCCCGCTTACAGCCCTTGGTTGATGTAGGTTTGGGTTATGTGCATTTAGGTCAATCGTCTAATACCTTATCAGGTGGCGAAGCACAACGTATTAAATTGGCTTCTTTCTTGGTAAAAGGAAATCAATCTAAACAAACCTTATTTATTTTTGACGAACCCACCACTGGTTTGCATTTCCACGATATTAAAAAACTCCTCAAATCGTTTGAAGCGCTTATTAACCAAGGCAATTCTATTTTGGTAATTGAACACAACGTAGAAGTCATTAAATCTGCCGATTGGGTAATAGATATTGGCCCCGAAGGTGGTGACGCTGGTGGAAACGTAGTCTTCGAAGGCCTGCCCGAAGATTTGGTAAAACAAGCTGATTCGTATACGGGCCAATTTCTGAAAGGCCGCTTGTAGGCCAACCCATTCACGAAGAATTAGTATTTTAGCGCCTAAAGAATAATTATGCTCCTACTAACCTTTTTTATTGGACTACTCATCAACGCCATTGGCTATATTCCTCCCGGAAATATAAACCTAAGTGTAGCCCAACTCACGGTAAACAAGGGCATTAAACAAGCCTGGCACTTTATTATTGCTTTTTCTTGTGTAGAGGTATTTTTCACCTTCGGAATGATGCGTTTTGCCCGTTGGATGTCGAGCGATGTAAGCCTAGAATTTTCGGTATACCATATAAAAATAGGCACTCTTACCGATGCCTTTATGATTTTGATGTTTCTTATTATGGGGAGCATTACCTGGTTGCGTAGAAACAGGTTGCCTAAACCCAAAGAAGAGATTAAACGAGGCAGCAGTGTTTTTTATGGAATACTGTTGGGTATTTTAAATCCAGTGCAAATACCAACCTGGTTATTTTTTGGCAATTATGTCATCATCCACCAATGGATACGTACTGATTATTTGTCGCTTTTTATTTTCAGTATCGGATCTGGATTGGGCTCTGCCATTGCTTTATATGGCTATGCGCATTTTGCCCGGTATATTCAAGATAAATTTACTCTGAGTACCCGTTTAATTAACCACGCTATTGCTATGCTATTAGTTGCTTTGGCGCTGTGCCTTCTTGTAAAACAAGTGCTTATTTATGTCTAGCCAAGCAGGCTAAACTGGCAATTTTATCCAAACCTAACTGCACCGTAAGTTCTTCAAGCGAATTAAATTTTTGATCTGGGCGGATAAACGCATCAAAATCTATGCGAATAATTTGGCCGTAAATTTCTTCGTCGAAATCAAAAATATTGATCTCAATATTTCTGCTCATCCCATTTACCGTAGGGCGGTGGCCGATATAGGCCATACCTTCATATTTTATATCTTCCACATAGGTGTGTGCAGAATATATCCCATCGGCCGGAATTAATTTATACGGTTCTTCTATATATAAATTAGCGGTAGGGTAGCCCAATGTTCGGCCAATTTGATCGCCCCTTATTACACGACCTTCTAGTGAAAACGTGTGGCCCAACAATTCGGTTGCACTGGCAATATCGCCGGCTAAAAGTGCCTGCCGAATACGTGTAGAACTTACGGCTGCTTGCTGTATATCTTGCTCGGGAATGACTTCTACTTCGTAGCCAAATTTAGGAGCCAATTTGTTTAAATCGGCTACGCTACCAGCTCTATCTTTGCCAAAACGGTGGTCGTAGCCAATGCTTATTTTCGTCGTTCCGATGCGTTTCACCAGTATTTCTTCTATGTATTCTTCGGGAGATAGATTCGAAAAATCACGAGTAAATGGCGTAATTATTAAGTGGTCAATACCAATAGCTTCCAGTAATTCTGTTTTTTCTTTTACCGTATTAATCAGCCTTATTCCTTGGTCCTCCGGGTGAATAATCATTCGAGGGTGCGGAAAAAACGTAAGAATAACCGTTTCTGCTCCTATGCTTTTAGCCGATTCGCGAAGCTTTCGCAGCAATTCTTGGTGCCCAATATGTACGCCATCGAAGGTGCCGATGGTAACCACGGCCTTTTTTAAGGGTGTAAATTGAGAAATATCGGTATAGATTTTCATGGGTGCTGCAAAATTACACCATTTTGCCGGTTTCTTTTAGTGTGCGGATATGATTTACCAAATCGGCCACTTCAAATGCATCTTCTACGCTATAATTTCCACTTCGTGTGCGGCATAAAGCCGATAGGTAGGCGCCGCTACCCAGTGCTTTGCCAAAATCGTGTGCCAAGGAGCGTATGTAGGTTCCTTTGCTGCACACCACCCTAAAATCTATTTCTGGTAGGGCAATTCGGGTAATTTCAAAGGCTTTTATTTCTACCTGACGTGCTTTTAGCTCCACGGTTTCGCCTCTACGAGCTTTTAAGTAGATACGTTCTCCGCCCATTTTAATAGCCGAATGGGGTGGCGGAAATTGCGCAATTTGTCCACAAAATTGAACGGTAGCTGCATGTATAGCTTCTTCGGTAATGTGGTCAACGGGAAATTTTTCGTCTACTTCTGTTTCTAAATCGTACGATGGGGTAGTGGCTCCCAATGTAAACGTGCCATTATATTCTTTTTCTTGGGCCTGAAACTCGTCTATTTTTTTAGTGAGTTTTCCGGTGCATATAATGAGTAAACCGGTGGCTAGAGGATCCAAGGTGCCGGCATGACCTACTTTTAGTTTAAGTGGTTTTAGAGTATTGCGTATTTTCCCTACCACGTCAAAGCTGGTCCAGGTGAGTGGTTTATTTATCAAAAGCATTTCGCCTTCGGTAAAGTTAAAGTTGGGAAATTTTGGAGGGTTGGTGCTCATTTATACCACTTGTAAGGAATATCCGCCCAGCAATAAGGCAATTATAACTACACCCACTACAATGCGGTACCAACCAAATAGGCGAAACCCACGCTTCTGTAAAAAAGAAATAAAGAATTTAATAGCCAGCAGGGCTACAATAAAAGCTACCACGTTGCCAATGGCCAATAGTTTCCATTCTTCGGAGCTTAGCTGGTAGCCGTCTTTATAAAAATCGTACAACTTTTTTACCGTAGCGCCCAATAAGGTGGGTACGGCTAAAAAGAAAGAAAATTCGGCAGCTAGGGATCTGCTTAGGCCTTGGCTCATGCCGCCTACAATGCTTGCAGCAGAACGAGAAGTACCGGGAATCATGGCTAGGCATTGAAATAAACCTATTTTTAGCGCTTGAGTATAGCTAATGTCTTCGGTGCTTGTTGCCGTACTTTGTGCAAACCATTTATCTACACCCAATAAAATAAAACCACCAATAAGCAGGGCTATGGCTACACCCATTGGGCTTTCTAAAAGGGCATCAATTTTATGACTAAACAATACGCCAAAAACGGCGGCAGGTATAAAGGCTACAACGAGTTTTATGTAGAAGCCAATGCTCTGAAAAAAGCGTTTTAGGTACAATACTACCACCGATAAAATGGCTCCAAACTGAATAGCAATGGTGAATAATTTTAGAAAGGCGTTGGCAGGGTCTAGGCCTAGTGCGCTAGCGCCTAAAATAAGGTGACCGGTAGAAGAAATTGGCAGAAACTCTGTTATTCCTTCAATAATAGCCAATACAATGGCTTCCCAAATTTTCATTATTTTTTCTTAAGAATGGCGTAAAAGCCTATGCCAAAACCAATGAGTACCACTAGGGGTGCTAGTACAATTTTGCGGAAATCGTAAATATCGGTGCTGCCAATCATGAGGCAAAAGCCTAGCGTTACTACGGCAATGCTAATCAGCATCCAACGGTAATTGGCTTTGTTAAAAATGAACTCTTTGTTAGGTTTATCTGGGGTAGCCATATTAATACAATTCGTTAGAAGATGTTTGAAGATACCTTTTTACGGCAAAACGGGTGCTTAAGGCAGATATTACAATGCCAGCTAAAATCATGCTTAAAAAGACCAAGCTAAATTGCACCCAATCTCTTAAAACTAAAATTTCTGGAATTTGGTTTTTTACAAGAACCAAAAGTACAAGCAACAAGCCTACCGAACTTAAACCGGCTATTAGGCCTTGTATAACGCTGCTCATAAGAAAAGGCTTCAAAATAAAGTCTTCGGTTGCTCCTACCAATTGCATGCTTTTGAGCTGAAAACGCTGTGCATAAATGGCCAAACGGATGGTATTGTTAATAAGCGTGATGGCAATGAGCAATAAAATTAAGCCGAATATCAAAATACCAATGCTAATAAGACGCACATTGTGGTTCACAATATCAATGAGTGATTTTTGGTAAACTACCTCTTTTACCAAGTCGTTTTTTTCTAAGTCTTTGGCAAATTTGGCAATGCTAGCGTTATCGGCAAATTCTGCTTTGAGGTATATATCTAAAGCGGGTAATAGCGGATTATAGCCTAAAAAGTCAACAAAATCTTCGCCTAAATCTTTGGTTAGGTTGCGGGCAGCCTGCTCTTTGCTCACATATTGCGTGCGCAAAACCTCTACTTTAGTGTTTACTTGTGTTTGAAAGGTCAAAATATCTGCCTCTTTTGTTCCTTCGTTTACAATTACGTTGAGCACAATATTTTCTTTAACGTAACTCGATAAATTGTGCGAATGAACAAGCATAAGGCCTAAAAGTCCGCCCATAAGCAATACCAAAGCAATGCTAACAATGCTAGACACTCGGATGGTTTTATTCTGTTTTTTTTGTGCGTGTGGTTCCAATGTTATTGAATTTTTACTCCACGAAAATAAAGATTTATGTGCAGATTTTAAGCATGCAATTTTAGGAATCAAAATGAGCCTTTTTTCTTCCAATTCTGAGCTGTTTTTGCTATTTTCGCAGTTTAGTAATCAAAATAAATGGATTATCAGTTCCGGGAGATAGAACAAAAGTGGCAAGCCTTTTGGGCCAAACATCAAACCTATAAGGTAAGCAATACCAGTTCTAAGCCTAAATACTATGTATTGGATATGTTCCCGTATCCGTCGGGCGCTGGCTTGCACGTTGGGCATCCGCTTGGTTATATCGCTTCCGATATTTTTTCTCGATACAAACGTACTAAGGGCTTTAATGTATTACATCCCATGGGCTACGACTCGTTCGGTTTACCTGCCGAGCAATATGCCATTCAAACCGGGCAGCACCCGGCTATTACCACCGAAACCAACATCAATCGCTACCGCGAACAATTAGATAATTTAGGTTTTTCATACGATTGGAGCCGAGAAGTGCGTACCAGTGACCCGGAATACTACCGCTTTACGCAGTGGATTTTTATGAAACTGTTTGATGCTTGGTACAATACCCAAAGCAATAAAGCCGAAACCATTGATACCCTTATTGCGCACTTTGCCAAATCCGGTTCAGCAGGTGTAAAAGCTGTTTCTGATGAGGATGTAAAAAACTTTAGTGCTGAAGATTGGGCCGCTTTTACCGATGAACAACAACAAACCGAATTATTGAAATATCGCCTGGCGTATTTAAAAGAAAGCACTGTAAACTGGTGCCCGGCTTTGGGTACCGTATTGGCAAATGATGAAGTGAAAGACGGCTACTCCGAACGAGGGGGACATCCGGTAGTGCAAAAGAAAATGATGCAGTGGAGCATGCGCATTACCGCCTATGCCGATCGTTTATTACAAGGTTTAGAACATATTGATTGGCCAGAACCTTTAAAAGAAATTCAGCGCAATTGGATTGGTAAAAGCGTAGGCGCTTTGGTGAAGTTTGCGCTTGTTGGAGCTGCTTCTACTATAGAAGTATTTACCACCCGAATAGACACCATTTTTGGCGCTACTTTTTTGGTAATTGCGCCCGAGCACGAATTGGTGCAAAGCTTAACCACATCCGCACAAAGCAAAGAAATTGCCGATTATATAGCCCAAACGCAAAAAAAATCGGAGTTAGACCGCATGGCCGATACCAAAACTGTATCGGGTGCATTTACGGGCAGCTATGTAAAACATCCCTTTACCAATGAACCCATTCCGGTGTGGATAGCCGATTATGTATTGGCCGGCTATGGTACGGGAGCGGTAATGGCAGTGCCATCCGGCGATCAGCGTGATTGGTTATTTGCCAAGCATTTTAACTTGCCTATTGTAGCTATTTCCGATGCGCAACAAGATTTAGAAATTCAAGCCGACCCTACAAAAGAGGGAAAATACATCAATTCTGATTTTATTAATGGCTTAGGCTATAAAGAAGCCGCCGCAAACTTAATTGCCAAGCTAGAAGCCAGCGGGCAAGGAAAAGCAAAAGTAAATTACCGCCTACGCGATGCCATTTTTGGTCGTCAGCGCTATTGGGGCGAACCCGTTCCCGTATACTTTAAAAATGGCTTACCTTATTTAATTAAAGAATCGGAATTACCTTTGATTTTGCCCGAAGTAGATAAATATTTGCCTACCGAAAGCGGAGAACCACCTCTTGGAAGAGCTAAAGATTGGAAATACGAAAATGCCTACGAATACGAATTAAGCACTATGCCGGGTTGGGCGGGTTCTAGTTGGTACTGGTACCGCTATATGGCTTCGCCAGAAGAGCGCAACTTGCCTGGCTTTGCTTCTAAAGAAGCTATTAACTACTGGCAAGATGTGGATTTATACATTGGCGGTTCGGAGCATGCTACCGGCCACTTATTGTACAGCCGTTTTTGGAATAAGTTTTTGAAAGATTTGGGTTATGTAAACCAAGAAGAGCCCTTCAGAAAACTCATTAACCAAGGCATGATTCAGGGCCGTTCCAATTTTGCCTACCGTATAATTGATGCGCAAGGAAAAGGCACCAATACGTTCGTATCTTTCGGATTAAAAGATCAATACAAAACCACTCCAGTTCACGTAGATGTAAACATCGTGGAACAAGATTTCTTAGATATAGAGAAATTCAAAGCTTCCCGTCCCGATTTTTCTAATGCGGAATTTATACTCGAAAACGGCAACTATTTGTGTGGCCACGAAGTAGAGAAAATGTCTAAATCTAAGTTCAACGTAGTAAATCCCGACGATATGGTGGAGCGCTACGGAGCCGATACCTTGCGTTTGTACGAGATGTTTTTAGGTCCACTAGAACAAAGTAAGCCTTGGAATACCAACGGCATTGAGGGGGTGTTTAAGTTCTTGCGTAAATACTGGCGCTTGTTCCATACTGAGCAATTTGATTTTGTGATTTCGGAAGAGCCGGCCACCAAAGCAGAGTTAAAAGCCTTGCATAAAATCATAAAAAAGGTAGAAGAAGATATCGAACGTTTTTCGTTTAATACCTCGGTATCGGCCTTTATGATTTGTATAAACGAATTGGGCGATTTAAAATGCAACAAACGAGTAATTTTAGAACCGCTAACCGTGGTCCTTTCGCCCTATGCGCCACACATTACCGAAGAAATTCGGTCTTTATTAGGTCACGGAGAAGGCAGTATCAGCCAAGCTATCTATCCGGCATTCAATCCCGACTATTTGGTAGAAGATGAATTTGCTTATCCGGTATCCATCAACGGAAAGATGAAAATGAACCTTACGCTCTCTTTAAGCTTAGAGCCTGCCGACATTGAAAAGGCAGCTTTAGCCGATGCCGACGTACAACGTTATTTGGACGGCCAAACGCCTAAGAAAGTCATTGTGGTGAAGGGGAAAATTATTAATCTCGTTGTTTAGTTATCCACTCATTTTTTGTAAACACTTTGTTACGTCGGGCCTGTAACAAAATCACATTTTTTGCGCCTTATTATCATGAAAAAGTACCCTATGAAAACTATTTTTACTTTACTAATTGCCTTGTTAGGCATTCAAGGAGCTTTTGCGCAAGTGCCTAGTGGCGGTGCATCTATTACCGGTAAAATTAGTGGCGTAATCATCGATTCGCTTACGCAAAAACCGGTAGATTATGCTACCGTAGGTTTGGGGCGTTCGGGTTCAACCAAAACCACCAATGGTTCTTTAACTGATGAAAAAGGGGTATTTAAAATAGATAAAATAAATCCTGGGAACTACCGCATTACCATAAGCTTTTTGGGCTACCAAACAAAAATCATCGAAGCGGTAAAAACCACCTTGCAAAAACCAGATCTTAATTTGGGCAAAATTCTGTTGTCGCCCAGTGCCAATGCGCTTGGCGAAGTGGTCATACAAGGACAAGCCTCAGTAGTAGAAAATAAAATTGACCGCATCGTATACAATGCCGAAAAAGACGTAACCATTGGTGGTGGTAATGCCAGCGATGTGTTGCGTAAAGTGCCCATGCTATCGGTAGATATGGATGGCAATGTATCGCTCCGCGGTAGCCAAAATGTACGGGTGCTTATCAATGGAAAACCTTCGGGTTCTATGGCCAATAACATTGCCGATGCATTGAAAATGATTCCGGCCGACCAAATTAAAAACGTTGAAGTAATTACCAGCCCATCTGCTAAATACGATGCCGAGGGTACTTCTGGCATCATCAATATTATTACTAAAAAGCGTAACGCAGAAGGAGTAAGCGGAACTGTTGGAGGTGGTTTAGGCATACGCCAAAATAATGGAAATGCGAATTTAAATATTAAAAAAGGGCGTTTGGGACTCACTGCCAATATGGGTGGAAATGGCTCTTGGCCACAAACTACCGATGTAGATGTGAAGCGTTTAGATGCATCGGGTAATCCTACCTTTTCGCAGCACAGTGCTAGCGAAAGTTATCGTTTGGGCTATCGTGGTTCTGTAGGGGTAGATTACGATATCAACAACTACAACGGCATTACTTCAACATTCAACCTAAACAGGCTAAAAAATAGTTTTAATGGAGAAGTATTTTCCGATATCTACTTTGGAGGCGTAACCACAACAGCCAATAGTCTTACCGATAGAACCATGCGCATGGGTGGCTTTGATTGGAATACCGATTTTACCCATAAATTTAAAAAAGCCGGTCAAGAATGGTCTATAGCGGCCCAGCTTACCCAAAATAAAAATATACAAGATTATACCACCGACTATTCAGGCGGTTTTAGACCGAACGAAATTGGCAACAACGATGCTACCAACCAAGAAATAACTTTACAAACGGATTATTCGCATCCCTTTAAAAAAGTGACTTTTGAAACCGGTGCCAAAGTGATTTTAAGGGATATCGCTAGTCCAACCTTTGTGCAACAACAAGATGTAAACGGCAATTATGTGCCCAGTCCATCTCTTTCCAACTCTTACGATTACGCCCAAGATGTATACGCTACCTACGCCACATTTGGCTTCAGTTTAAGTAAAAAATATCAGGTAAAATTTGGTGGCCGTTTTGAAGCTACCCAAATCGATGGACTCTCAAATGCGAACCAAAGCTTTAGTAACAACTACAGCAATTTTATTCCTTCCATTGTTATTTCACGTTCGCTAAAAAATTACCAAACCATTAAGGTAAGCTACAATCAGCGTATACAGCGACCTAGTTTATTTTACTTAAACCCGTTTCGGAATACCGCCGATCCGTTGAATCAGCAGGAAGGAAATCCGTCTTTATCGCCTGAATTATCACATAATTTCGAATTGGGTTATTCCACTTTTGTGAAAACTACAGTTATAAATGCATCCTTGTATTATCGCTATACACAAGATATTATAGAAACTGTGGTTGGCCCTGCGGTAGATCCAATCACTATGGCTAATATTTCCTTAACTACTTTTAAGAATGTGGGTACTAACAGTTCGTTTGGTATGAATTTGTTTGGTTCGATAAACCCCATTACTAAATTAACGTTAAGAGGAAATTTAAACACCTATACCTATAATTTAACTACTAACCCGGCAAGTAGCGCCATTACTACCTTAGGCAATCGCACCTACTTTATGTACAATGCCTTTATAAGTGCTAGTTTACTGCTCAAAGGTGGCATAAGTGCCGAAACCTTTTTTATTCTGAATTCACCACGCCGTACGGCTCAAGGTACAAGCCCCTCATTTAACATGTGGAATATTGGCTTTAAGAAAGAAATTTTGAAGAAAAAAGGCACTATCGGGTTGAACATTATCGATCCGTTTAACGAAAGAAAGAATTTCAATTCAGCCTATACAACCGCAACCTTTAGTCAAACCTCTAAAATAGCTGTCCCATTCCGCTCGGTAGGCATTAATTTTAGTTGGTCCTTTGGTAAAATGAATTTCAATCCGACGCAAGCCAAAAAGAAAAAAGGTGTAAACAACGACGACTTGAAACAAGGCGATCAAGGTGGCATGCAATAAGTTTTTCAGCAAGCCTCTTTTTTAATTAAGTACTTTTAGACTTATGCAACCTGCTGAAGAATTACACCAATTAATTGCCCACAAACTACGTTTTTTAGACAAAAAAACAAGATTCTCTGTAGCAGCTGATATAGTTTCTTTACATGCTCATCCTTCGCCCATTTTTGCCGAAATTGCGCAAAAAATAGGAGCGGTTTTGCTTCCCCCAGACTCCATACAAACGGAGCCAACGATTTTGATTTGTTGTTTTTCGGGCAAAACTTTAGCAGAAACCATGGGTATTATCCCAGAAATTTTGCAATCGTCTTATATGCATGCCAACGATAAAAACAAAGCTTATTTACTTCATGAAGAATGGTTTCTGCAAGCAGATATGCTTTCGCAAATAGAGTGCTTAGTGGAGATACTGTATCCAAATTTTTTCACCTTCGGCTACGAGGGTACCGCTTGGGTAGAAATTAAGGCCTAAAAACGCCCGATTTGTGGATAACGTGTGCAAAACCTATCTCGATCCGAGTGTTTATGCCCAGTTTATTTTGTATCTTAGTAAGTCAATGCACCAGCAAATTTTTATGCTTGAATAGCCTAAATAGGGTGATTGTTAAAAGAAAGCAGAACTAACCAAATCAGAATCAATGAGCAAAATTATCGCCTTGGCCAACCAAAAAGGGGGAGTTGGGAAAACCACTTCATCCATCAACTTGGCCGCCAGTTTGGCTGTTTTAGAATACCGCACGCTTTTGGTAGATGCCGATCCGCAGGCCAACTCCACTTCAGGCATAGGCTTTGATCCAAGAACTATAAAGTCGAGCATTTACGAATGCATTATTAATGATATTGATCCAAAAGATGCAATTAAGAAGACTGAGACTCCTTTTTTAGATTTATTGCCCGCACATATTGATTTGGTTGGTGCCGAAATTGAGATGATTAATTTGCACGAGCGGGAATACCGCATGAAAACCGTGCTTAACAAAATAAAAGACGAATACGATTTTATCATTATCGATTGTTCCCCATCATTAGGCCTAATTACCATCAACTCTTTAACCGCTGCCGATTCGGTAATTATACCCGTACAATGCGAATATTTCGCCTTAGAGGGATTGGGGAAATTATTAAATACTATAAAAATTGTACAAAACCGCTTAAACCCCGAATTGGCTATTGAGGGTGTATTGTTAACTATGTACGATGTACGTTTGCGTTTAGCCAATCAAGTGGTTGAAGAGGTGAAAACACACTTCCAAGAATTGGTGTTCGATACCATTATTCAGCGCAACACCCGTTTAAGCGAAGCCCCAAGTTTTGGTGTATCGGTAATTATGCACGATGCCAATTCTAAAGGAGCCATAAACTATTTAAATTTAGCCCGCGAAATTATTCGCAAAAACGGATTGGCTAAAGAAGAACTAGAACAAGAAGCTACGTTATAAGCATGACATATCAAAAGAAAACAGGACTGGGAAGAGGCTTAAGTGCCTTATTAGACGATACCGAACTTGTTCAGCAAGGGCATAAATCCTTAGGTAACGAAGTAGGTGGCTTAAACCATATTCATCCCATATTGCTGAACCAAATTGAGGTGAATCCCTACCAGCCTCGTACAGAGTTTGATACAGAAGCCCTACAAGATTTAGCCAATTCGATAAAATTACAGGGCCTTATTCAGCCCATTACAGTACGTCAATTAGGTCAAAATACCTATCAGTTAATTTCGGGCGAACGTCGGTTTAGAGCCTCTAAAATGGCCGGATTGGCCGAAGTACCGGCCTATGTACGTGCCGCCAACGACCAACAAATGTTGGAAATGGCGCTTATTGAAAATATACAACGTGAAAACCTAAATGCCATGGAGGTTGCTTTTAGCCTGCAGCGTATGTTAGATGAATGTGATTTAAAACAAGAAGAATTAGGGGAAAGAGTAAGTAAAAACCGATCTACGGTAACCAATTACCTGCGTTTGCTGAAATTGCCGCCAAGCATTCAAACTTCTATCCGCGAAAATAAAGTAAGCATGGGCCATGCCCGTGCTTTGGTAAGCGTAGAAGATGTAGACAAACAATTGTTCATCCACAAAGAAATCATCAGCAAAGGCCTATCGGTTCGTAAAGTAGAAGAATTGGTACGTGAGCTACAAATAACAGGCTTAAAGAGAGCTAAACCAAGCACCACGATTGAGGGTGTTTCGTTTCAATACCAAAAGGTGCAAGATGATTTAGCCTCCCGATTGGGTACCCGAGTGCAATTGAAAATGAAAGGCAAAAACTCCGGAATTATAGAAATTCCTTTCCTTTCAGAAAACGATCTGAACAGACTATTAGAATTATTAGATTGGTAAACATGCGTACCGCCTTGGTTTTACTTTTTCTTTGTGCCCTTGCTTTTTCGGCCACTGCCCAAAAAAAGTCTGCGAAAATAAACACCAAGGCCGATAGTATCTCCAAAAAAACACAGGTTGCAGCTGGCCCTGTGAAAGATTCACTCCGTTTGGTACTCGAAAAAATGCCTAAAAAAGCAGCCTGGGGGTCGGCAATAGTACCGGGTTTAGGTCAAGTGTACAACAAGCGTTGGTGGAAAGTGCCCTTAATTTATGGAGGATTTATTGCCTTTGTAAAAGCCTACCAAGATAATAACAACCAATACCATGTATTTTTAAGCGAAGTGCAATACCGCTTAGCCAATAATAGTAATCCGGGCAACCCAGACTATGCCGCTTATTCATTCGAAGGCTTGGTAAAAATTAAAGATAATTTCAGAAGAAATAAAGAACTCTCCATTATTGGTGGAGTGGTGGTTTATGCCGTAAACATTATTGATGCCTATGTAGATGCCAAGTTTTTCCGTTTTGATATTAGCGAAAACTTAAGTCTGCAACTTAAACCAACTTTACAAACCAATCCTGGAGGCCTGAATTCCTATGCTGCTCAACCCGGATTGAAACTTAGCCTTAGCTTATGAAAATTGCCCTCATTGGTTATGGAAAAATGGGAAAGCTATTAGAGCGTTTTGCCCAAGAACGTGGCCACGAAATTTGCATTATTATTGATGCCGATAATGCCTCCGATATCCGATCCGAACGATTTAAAGAAGCCGATGTAGCCATTGAGTTTAGTGTACCTCACGCCGCCTTAGAGCATATTTACGATGCTTTTGGGGCCGATGTGCCCATTGTGGTAGGCACCACAGGTTGGTACGATGAATTAGACACTGTGCAGCAAAAATGTGTAGCTGGTAACAATACCTTGCTTTATGCATCTAATTTTAGTGTTGGAGTGAATGTGTTTTTTTATGTAAATAAGGTATTGGCTAAGTTGATGAATCGCTACCCGCAGTACGATGTGCAAGTAGAAGAAATTCATCATACACAAAAACTAGATGCACCAAGCGGTACCGCTATTACCATTGCCGAAGGTATTTTAGACGGGCTTGAACGTAAAAATACCTGGGTAAATGAAGTGGTAGGGCTGCAAAACGATGTAGTAACTAAGCCGAATGAATTGCTTATAGAATCGCACCGAATAGAAGAAGTACCCGGTACGCACACCGTGATTTATAGTTCGGAAGTAGATGAGCTAGAATTTAAACACACGGCACACAGTAGAGCCGGTTTTGCCTTGGGTGCCATTTTGGCCGCCGAATGGTTGAACGGAAAAAAAGGCTTTTACTCCATACAAGATATGTTTGATTTTAAACTGTTATAAAAAATTATGAACTGGAAATTTTGGCAAAAAGCTACCACCGAAAAGAAACAAGAAAAACCTGCAAAAAGCGCTAGTCGCGAATGGTTAGATGCCATTTTATTTGCGGTTATTGCTGCCACACTTATTCGTACTTTTTTTATTGAAGCCTATACCATACCAACCGGATCAATGGAAAAAAGTTTAAAGGTGGGCGATTTCTTATTTGTAAGCAAAGTAAACTATGGCGCTCGTATACCCATGACGCCCATAGCATTCCCATTTGCCCACCATACGATGCCCTTTATTGGAACTACAGCCTATTGGGATGGCGTGCAATGGAATTATCGCAGATTACCTGGCTTATCAAACATCAAACGTAACGATGCTGTGGTATTCAATTATCCAATGGAAGCTGATGAGCCCTACAACCGTCCGGTAGATAAACGTGAAAACTATATTAAACGCTGTATAGCTATTGCCGGCGACACCATTAAAATTGTAAATACGCAGGTTTTTGTGAATGGTAAAGCTGCAGAAACCCCATTGGCTGGCGAAACTACCTATGTAGTGCGTACCGATGGTACCGATTTTAATCCAACAGCCTTGCAAGATTTACGTATTGAAGTGCAACGTGCCTCTGCCGATGAGTATTATTTTAATATGACGGCCGAAGAAGCTACTGCGATTAAGAAGTGGACGAATGTGAAGTTAGTGCAGCCTATTATTCGCCCTATGGGAGAATATGAGCCACAAGTGTTCCCTCATTCACCGCAATATAAATGGAACGAAGATAATTTTGGTACGCTGATTGTACCGAAAAAAGGGTGGACGGTGAAGTTAGATAGCAGTACTTATCCGTTTTATGAACGAGCCATTCGGGTATACGAAGGCAATACCTTGCAAAAAGACGGAGACCGCTATGTAATTAATGGTAAAATAGCTACTAGTTATACCTTTAAAATGAATTATTATTGGATGATGGGTGATAATCGCCACGATTCGCTCGACTCACGTTTTTGGGGTTTTGTGCCCGAAGATCACATTGTAGGTAAAGCCTTATTTGTGTGGATGAGTTGGGATAGCGAAGGTACTTTCTTCGATAAAATTCGTTGGAATCGGATTTTTAAAGGAGCAAACTAACCTATAAACGGTCTAAGCCAAATTTATCGGCTAGGAGATTTAGATCTTCAATTACGGCATTCACCAGAGGGATGCCGTTTTTTGTACGTTCTATTTCTGCAGCTAACTCAGGCTCTCCGGGAATAATTACGGGTTGATTAGGATCAATGGGTTTTGCCGATTTAAAGCGATTTACCCAAGTATCCATGTGGTTTTTGAATTCTTCTACCGGACGAAATCCATCTACCCGTAAAGCGCCTAAAAAATGACCAATTCCTTTTCCTACCGGATCGGCTGGTGGATCTAAAAAGGCAACAAAAGGCGGTACCCAAGGCCCGTAATTGGCACCCGAAAGCACGGCCGATAAAATATCTACCGTTGCACCCAAGCCAAAACCTTTGTGACTTCCATGGGCTAAATCGCTTCCCAATGGTAGCAGTGAGCCGCCTTCTTTCAATTCATGTGGATTGGTGGAGGATCTGCCATTTTTATCAATAATCCAGCCTTCGGGTACGGCTTTGCCTATACGCTGGGCAATTTCTAATTTTCCATTGGCCGCTGCCGAAGTGGCCATATCTACAATTACGGGTGCATTTTTTCCTGCCGGGAAAGCGTAACACATCGGGTTGGTTCCCAATAAACGTTCATTCGCAAAAGTTGGGGCTACCAATGGGCTGGCATTGGTCATGGCAAAGCCAATCATATCTTGCTCCACGGCTAATAAGGTATGGTAAGCGGCAATGCCAAAGTGATTAGAATTGCGTACCGATACCCATCCGGAACCGCAATTTTTCGCTTTTTCTAAAGCTACTTTCATCGCAATCGGCGCAATAACTAAACCCAATCCACCATCGCCATCAATGGTTGCGGTGCTGGGTGTTTCGTGTACAATGGTAATGTTGGGTTGGGTGTTGATTCGTTTTTTCTCCCATAAGCGTACGTAACCGCTTAAACGGGCTACCCCATGCGAATCTATTCCTCGTAAATCAGCTTTAATTAATACGTCGGCTGCTAGTTTCGCATGCTCTTCAGAACAACCCATGCTGGTGAAAATATTTTCAGTAAAACTCCGTAAACGGGCTTCGGTAAATGTATGGGTATTCATAACTAACTAGTGGCTTGAAATAGGGTGAATTTTCCTTTTAGTGGATGGAAGTTTTCAATTAAATTATCAATAAAAGCAGGCCCGTAAGTGGAAAAATAAGGTCCGAAATTTTCGGAACGTTCTTGCAAACCACCCTTAGGGAAAATATGTGCGTGTATTTTTTCGAGTTGTTCTAGGACGCCGCTATGTTTTCGTTTCTCGGCTTTTATTAGCTTTTTTTCTAAATTCTCCATTGCCTTTTTTAGTCGAGTTTCTACGGCTGCGGCACTAGCTACCAAGCTTGAGTCAATTGCGTTTGCTCGGTGCCCCAAAGTGTTAAATACCTCTTCTAAAGCATCTATCTCATTTTTTAAACTTAAATTTTTGCCTGCATTGGCCAGTATCCACTCTTTTTTCAGCGTATCTAATGGTTTAAATACTATCTCAGACGATAGGTTTAAATTTTCTTGCTTTTTGGCAATGCTTGCCGATACTTGCTGGGCCGAATTACGTAATAAAACAATGGGAAAATCTAGTTTATAGTATTCAAAAGTACTTTTTAACTCCAACCAATAGCTCAGTTCGGCACCGCCACCAATATAACAGATATTTGGCAAAATACATTCTTGGTAAAGCGTGCGCATCACTACATTGGGGCTAAATTCTTCCGGATGCTTTTGTATGTGTGTATGCAGTTCCACTTCGGTAAATATGATGTCGGTATTAATTACTTGGTACTGGCTATTTTCCTTTACAATACGCTCTCTTAGGCCCTTTTTTAAATAGAAGAAGTTAATTTCTCTGGGATTTACCGGTGTATCGAATCCAGCTGCCTGTAAACGTGTAGTGGTTTCGTTAATTAAACGAAAACTATGTTGTTGGCAAATGTCTTCGGCCATAATACCGCTTAACTGCTTTTTAAGTTCAGAATTATTCGCATCTAAAATAACAAGCCCATATTTTTCGAATAATTTATTTACCAAATACCGTGTGGCATCTGCTAAGTTTTCGTGTTGGATATAGGCCTTTTCTACCCATTCTGCTAATTGCAAGGCATAGGGGCTTGCTCCTAGAATTCCTTGGTAAGCTTGTACTATTTCGCCAATATCTAGGGTGCTTAGTTGGCCGGTGGCACCACTATTTTCTTTATCCCAAACCAATTTTTTCCCATGTATGTAGGTATGGTTAATTTCGGCAAAATCGTGGTCTTCGGTGGCCATCCAATACAGTGGCACAAAATTTTTATCAGGGAAAGCCTCTTTTAGTTCTTTGCTTAGGGCAATGGCGCTAGCTATTTTATAAATAAAATAAAGCGGACCGGTAAAGAGATTGAGCTGGTGGCCGGTAGTGATGGTAAAGGTGTTCTCTTTGGTCAGCGCTTCGATGTTTTGTGAAACTAGGGAACTTGTTTCTAAACGGTTATATTGTTGTTGGAGTACTTCTACTAAAACGGAGCGATCGGCTTGCACCTTTTTGTTACCCAATAATTCCTTAAAGCCAGCCAAGCTCGGCGGATAGTTTACAAAGCGAAGTGCTTCGGCATCTTGGGCTAAGTAGCGCAATACACCCGAGGTAAATTGTCCGGTTTCGGAATACTCCATATAGCTTGCTTTCATCCCTTTAAAATTAGCTAAAATGTATTAGCTTTTTGGGTGCCCGTATAGGTCGAAATCTTCGGCCCTATCTATGGTTATTTCGGTAAAATTACCTACCGGAACATAGTGTTTACCAGCATCAATAAGCACTTCGTTGTCTACTTCCGGGGAGTCAAATTGGGTACGCCCTACAAAGTAATCGCCTTCTTTTTTATCAATTAGCACCTTGAACGTTTGGCCTATTTTCTCTTGATTTTTGGCTAGAGAGATTTCTTGCTGAATGTCCATAATGTCTTCTACCCGTTGTTGTTTTACTTCTTCGGGCACATCGTCCACCAAGCTGTGGGCATGCGTTTTTTCTTCATGCGAATAGGTAAAACAGCCCAAGCGGTCGAATTTAGTATCGGCTACCCAATTTTTCATCTCTTCGAAATCTTGCTCGGTTTCGCCGGGGTAGCCACAAATTAAGGTGGTACGCAACGCAATGTTGGGCACTTTATCGCGAATTTGATTCACTAAATCGATGGTTTTTTGTTTGGTAATTCCACGTCGCATCGATTTTAGCATATTATCAGAAACGTGTTGTAAGGGCATATCTAAATACTTGCAAATATTTTCCCGTTCGTTCATTACGTCTAAAATTTCCATCGGAAAGCCCGAAGGGTAGGCGTATTGCATGCGAATCCATTCAATGCCATTTACATCTGATAACTGACGTAGCAAATTGGCTAGTTTACGATCTTGGTATAAATCGAGGCCGTAATAGGTTAAATCTTGTGCAATTAGAATCAATTCTTTGGTTCCGTTTTTAGCTAGTAATTTAGCTTCTTTTACCAAATCTTCTATGGATTTAGAAACGTGCTGGCCCCGCATTAAGGGAATGGCGCAAAAAGAACAGGGGCGGTTGCAACCTTCGGCAATTTTAAAATAGGCAAAATGCGATGGGGTAGTTAATAGGCGTTCGCCAATAAGTTCGTGTTTATAATTAACGCCAATGCTGGCCAATAATTCGGGTAACTCATTGGTGCCAAAATAGGCATCAACATTGGTAATTTCTGCTTTTAATTCGGGTTTATAGCGCTCAGATAGGCATCCAGTTACAATTACTTTACCAATTTTGCCTTGCTCTTTAAGGGCGCTGTATTGTAAAATGGTATCAATGGATTCCTGCTTGGCATTGTCAATAAAGCCACAAGTATTGATGACTACGATATCATCTTTACCTAAAATATCCGATTCGTGACTAACGTTTAGGTTGCTGGCCTTTATTTGACCCATCAATACTTCCGAATCGTATACATTTTTAGAACAACCCAAGGTAATTACATTTACTTTAGGCTTTTGCGTTGGTGTAATGGACGTATGTTTGGTTTTCATTTAGGCTTTAAATAGAGAAGCTACGAATTCTTTTTTGTTGAAGAGTTGCAAGTCGTTGATGCTTTCGCCAACGCCAATGTATTTTACCGGAATTTTAAATTCATCGGAAATGCCAATTACCACACCTCCTTTGGCGGTGCCATCTAACTTGGTAAGGGCCAAGGCATTTACGGCAGTAGCTTCGGTAAACTGGCGGCATTGTTCCATAGCATTTTGCCCGGTTGAAGCATCTAATACCAATAAGATCTCGTGTGGGGCCCCAGGAACAATTTTATCCATCACGTTTTTAATTTTGGTTAATTCGTTCATGAGGGTTACTTTATTGTGTAAGCGACCGGCGGTATCAATAATGGCCACATCGTCGCCATTAGCAGCAGCTGATTGAACGGTATCAAAAGCAACCGATGCCGGATCGGAACCCATGGCTTGCGCCACTACCCGAACACCCACTCGTTCGCCCCAAAGTTTAAGTTGATCAACTGCGGCGGCCCTAAACGTATCGGCAGCACCTAATACTACTTGGTTGCCTGCTGCTTTCAACTTATGCGCCAATTTGCCTATGGTAGTAGTTTTACCCACCCCATTTACTCCAACTACCATAATTACGTAGGGTTTTTGTTGGCCGTATTCAAAATTTTCGAAATCGTTGCTATTGTTTTCAGCCAATAGCTGCTGTATTTCGTCTCTTAATAAGTCGTTTAGTTGAGCAGGGTTCAAGTATTTATCTTTTGCTACCCGGTTTTCGATACGCTTAATAATTTTTAGGGTAGTATTTACACCCACATCCGAAGTAATGAGCACTTCTTCCAATTCATCTAAAACGTCGGCATCTACGGTTGATTTACCAATAACCACTTTGGTGATTTTAGCAAATAAACCTTCTTTGGTTTTTGCTAAGCTTTTTTGGAGTTGTTCTTTATCTTCAAGCTCTTCGGGAGCAGGCGGAACTTCCGCTGGATTTACTTGGGCGGCCACTTCAGTAGTAGCGGGTTTTTCCTCCATTACGGGAATAGGTGCCTCTACCTCTTCTTGTACAGGCTTTTCCTCTACCGGCGGAGGGGTAGGTGTTTTCTTTCTGAATAAATCAAATAATCCCATGCTACGAATTTAAACAAAAAAAGCCGCCCACGTTATTTCGGGGAGGCTTTTAAAATGTATTAGCTGTTAATTACTCAGCAGCTTGCTCTTTGGCAACAGTAATCGCATCTTTAATGTGATCGTTGTGCACAATTTGCTCTTTAAAGCTGTATGCTCCAGTTTTTGGAGATTTAGTCATGGTAATTACTTTAGAGTATTCTTTACCAGTACCAGTTTTTAAGGTTGCAACTACTTTCTTAGCCATTGTATTTCAATTTAAATTGGTTGCCCAATTTTATTACTTAATTTCTTTGTGTAAGGTTACTTTACGCAATACTGGGTTAAATTTTTTCAATTCTAAACGCTCAGTAGTGTTTTTCTTGTTCTTGGTAGTAATGTAACGAGACATTCCCGGCATGCCGCTTTCTTTGTGCTCGGTGCATTCTAAAATTACCTGAACTCTATTTCCTTTTTTAGCCATTGCTGTATTTTTTTAAAATCTCTTAGCCTAAATGTATCCTTTTTTTAGGAACTTGTTAATTACCGCAGTAATACCATTCTTAGTAATGGTTTTTATCGCTGAAGTACTTACTTTCAACGTAATCCAACGGTCTTCTTCAGGGATATAAAACTTTTTCACCTGTAGGTTAGGATAAAATTTACGATTGGTTTTCACATTCGAATTCGAAACGTGGTGGCCTTTAATCGGCATTTTTCCTGTTAAATCACAAACTCTCGACATGACTTTTGATTTTTTAGCTTATTAAAACCCCTTTTATCGGGGCTTGCAAATATCGAAATTAATTATTTAAATCACAAGCGTATTTGTGAATATTTCTTTTGCTTGTACAGGCACATGCAAAAATGGCGAATATGTTTATATTTAGCTAATAAACATACCTGTCGTACCAAAATTATGGATTTACGAATTAAGTCTTTTGAGGAATATCAACAAGTTTACCAAAAAAGCGTAGATCAACCCGAAGTTTTTTGGGCAGCCATTGCCGAAAATTTTAGTTGGCAAAAAAAGTGGGATAAGGTACTAGAATGGGATTTCAAGACCGCCCATACAACTTGGTTTAAGGGTGCTAAATTAAATATCACCGAGAATTGTATCGATCGGTATGCTGCTAGTACGCCCAATGCCACCGCATTGCTATGGGAACCCAACAATCCGGAAGAAGATTTTAGGAAAATAACCTATTTAGAACTACAAAGCAAAGTTTCCCAATTTGCCCATGTGCTCAAAAATAATGGTGCTAAAAAAGGCGATCGGATTTGTATATATATGCCCATGGTGCCCGAATTGGCCATTGCCGTGTTGGCTTGTGCCCGTATTGGAGCCGTACATTCGGTAGTTTTTGGTGGCTTTTCGGCCCAATCTATTGCCGATCGTATTCTTGATGCCCAGTGCAATCTGGTAATTACTGCCGATGGCGGTTTTAGAGGAACCAAAGAAGTGCCCTTAAAAACTGTAGTAGACGAGGCCTTGGTGCAATGCCCATCGGTAAAACGAGTAATCGTGCTAACTAGAAGTCGTACGCCAATTTCGATGATTAAAGACCGCGACTGTTGGTGGGAAGATGAAGTGAATAAAGTAGAAAAGCAAGGTAATCCGCCTTGCCCGGCTGAGCCCATGGATGCCGAAGACCCTTTATTTATTTTGTATACCTCGGGTTCTACCGGTAAACCCAAAGGCGTGGTGCATACCTGCGGAGGCTACATGGTTTATACTGGCTATACCTTTGCCAATGTGTTCCAATACCAGCCGGGCGAAGTATTTTTTTGCACCGCAGATATTGGCTGGATTACCGGCCACTCGTACCTGCTTTATGGGGCCTTATTGCAAGGAGCTACTTCTTTATTATTCGAAGGCATTCCGACTTGGCCAGATGCCGGCCGTTTTTGGGATATTGTAGCTAAACACCACGTAAATATTTTATATACCGCTCCAACAGCCATTCGTTCGCTTATGAGTTTTGGCGATGAACCCTTGCAAGGCAAGGACCTAAGCTCATTAACCAAACTAGGTTCGGTAGGAGAGCCCATAAACGAAGAGGCTTGGCATTGGTACAACGAAAAAATAGGCAAAGGCAAATGCCCCATTGTTGACACGTGGTGGCAAACCGAAACCGGAGGGATCATGATTAGTCCAATAGCCGGTATAACGCCAACCAAACCAAGTTACGCTAGCCTTCCTTTGCCGGGTGTGCAGCCTTGTTTAGTAGATGAAAATGGAAACGAAATAGAAGGAAATGGGGTAAGCGGAAACTTGTGTATCAAATTCCCTTGGCCTGGTATTATTCGTACTACTTATGGCGATCACGAGCGTTGCCGCAGTACCTATTTTAGCACCTACGAAAACAAGTATTTCACCGGCGATGGTTGCTTGCGTGACGAAGATGGCTATTACCGCATTACCGGCCGAGTAGATGATGTAATGAATGTGTCGGGTCACCGTATTGGTACTGCAGAGGTAGAAAATGCCATCAATATGCATGCTGATGTGATTGAAAGTGCGGTAGTAGGCTATCCGCACGATATTAAAGGACAAGGAATTTACGCCTATGTCATTTTAGGCAGCTCTATCCACGACCACGATTTAACCCGAAAAGATATTTTACAAACCGTTACCCGTATTATCGGTGCTATTGCCAAACCCGATAAAATTCAGTTTGTAAACGGCTTGCCCAAAACCCGCTCCGGCAAAATTATGCGACGCATTTTGCGTAAAATAGCCGAGGGCGAAACCCAAAATTTAGGTGATATCAGTACCTTGCTAGACCCAACTGTGGTAGATGAAATTAAAGCCGGAGCAAAGGGGTTGTAGCACAGCCGCATTTATTTGTATTTTAGCTCTGTGAAAAAACCAGTAATTCTTGTTGTAAACGACGATGGTATTGATGCCCCAGGCATTAAAGCCTTAATAGATATGATGTTGCCCTTGGGCGACGTAACGGTGGTAGCACCCGATAGCCCGCAATCGGGCATGGGGCATGCCATTACCATTGGTAAACCCTTGCGCTTAGATAAAGTGCATATATACCCCGGTGTAGAAATGTACAAATGCTCAGGTACTCCCGTAGATTGTGTAAAATTAGCCGTTAATAAAATATTTAAGGGAAAAAAGCCCGATTTATGCGTTTCGGGCATCAATCACGGACTCAATAATTCCATCAATGTCATTTATTCGGGTACCATGTCGGCGGCCGTAGAGGGAGCAATTGAGAGTATCCCATCTGTAGGTTTTTCTTTAGATGATTTTGGTTATGATGCCGATTTTAGTCCACTAAAACCCATTGTGCAAGCGGTGGCCAGACAAGTATTAGCCAATAGTTTGCCTGTGGGTACGCTCTTAAATGTAAATTTCCCGAAAGCCGAAAAAATAAAAGGAATTAAAATTTGCCGTCAGGCTAATGCAAAATGGGCCGAAGAGTTTGACGAACGCCAAGACCCTTATAAACGCAATTATTATTGGTTAACCGGCGTGTTTCAAAACAACGATCAGGGTGAAGATACCGATGTGTATGCCTTGGAGCAAGGTTTTGCTTCGGTAGTGCCAGTACAATTTGATATGACCGCTCACCATGCTATCCAAACCCTTAACACGTGGAATTTTGATGTTTAAGAAGGATAGTATTTTACTCGGTATTTTATCTGGCATTTGTTTACCAGGGCTAGTGTTATTGGTTAATTTTTTGGTCCATAAGCAGTGGGCCATACAAAAAAGCAATGACGCATACTATTTTGTTGCCATTGCCCTCAATTTAATTGCTGTCCGTTTTGCATACACCTATCAGTTAGAGCGTTTAGCCAGAGGCATCTTAGCCAGTAGTTTTGTAATCTGTTTGCTAGTTTTTTATCTCAGTAAACAGGCCTTATGAAATACTATGTTATAGCAGGCGAAGCTTCCGGCGATTTGCACGGGGCCAACCTAATAAAAGCCTTAAAACAAGAAGATGCCCAAGCCGATTTTCGTGGCTTTGGTGGCGATTTAATGCAAAAAGAGGGTGCTGTTTTAGATAAGCATTGTTCGGAATTGGCTTTTATGGGTTTTGTAGAAGTAGTGGCTAATTTGGGCACTATTTTTAAAAATATGAAGTTGGCCAAAGAAGCCGTATTGGCTTATCAGCCCGATGCCCTTATTCTCATTGATTTTCCGGGGTTCAATTTAAAAATTGCACAATTTGCTAAAGAAAAAGGCATTCCGGTGTTCTTTTACATCTCCCCTAAAGTGTGGGCATGGAACCAGAAAAGAGTGCTCAAAATTAAAAAAGTGGTAGACCATTTGTTTTGTATTTTACCTTTTGAGGTTGATTTTTACAAAACCTGGGGCATGGAGGTAGATTATGTAGGCAACCCACTTATGGATGCTATTAGTGCGCATAAAGCCGATAAAAATTTCCGAAAAACCCATCAGCTTTCCGAAAAACCAATTATTGCCTTATTACCCGGCAGCCGTAAAATGGAGCTGAAACACGTATTACCAGATATGTTGGCCGCCAGCGATGTATTCCCCGACTATGAATGTGTATTGGCCGGTGCCCCCATGCTTAGTCAAGCGGACTATGCTCCTTATTTGGGCGATAGGAAAATTAAAATCATCACCAATGCCACCTACGATTTGTTACTGAATGCCGAGGCAGCCTTGGTGACTTCGGGTACGGCTACCTTAGAAACGGCTTTATTGAAATGCCCTGAAGTGGTATTATATAAAGGCAATATGCTATCTGTAGCCATTGCTCGGCTTTTGGTAAACATCAAGTTTATATCCTTGGTTAATTTGATACTCGATAAACAAGTGGTGAAAGAGCTGATTCAGGAGGACTGTAATCCCGCAGAAATAGCTACCCAATTAGGCCCTTTACTAAGCGATACGCCGCAAAGAGCCCAAATGCTAACTGATTATGAAGCCTTAGCAAAACGGGTAGGACCCGCAGGTGCCTCAGAGCGTACGGCAAAACTAGTGCAGAACTATTTGCGTAAATCAAATTAATTGCCGAAAATTGCAACCAATGTACGGGGGATTAGCTCTCCCGATAGCTAGAGCGTCCCGATGAAAATCGGGAAGGTGATAGTTACTAATCAAAAATAAAACCGGGGGATTAGCTCATTTGGCTAGAGCGCTTCGCTGGCAGTGAAGAGGTGATCGGTTCGAATCCGATATTCTCCACAAAGGCCCCGATTTCGGGGCCTTTTTTAGTTTGGCACTTTGGTGCCCTATTTTTCGTTAAGGTGAGCATGACTTTCGTAGTGTATATCCTTTATTCCAAGAACCTAGATTGCTATTACATTGGCCATACCCAAAATTTGAGTATTCGTCTAAGTCAACATAATAGCCAAGTCTCCAAATCAACAAAAAAGACTAACGATTGGGAAATAGTTTACCAAGATTGTTATGAAACAAGGTCTGCTGCGGTGCATAGAGAGTTAGCAATTAAACGCAAGAAAAGTCGCAAATACATTGAACTGTTGCTAAACAAGTTATCCTAGAACTTTCGAGAAGGTGATCGGTTCTCCCGATAGGCATCGGGACGATATTCTCCACAAAGGCCCCGATTTCGGGGCCTTTTTTATTGACATTTTTTTTACAATTGGGATTTGCCTACTCAGCTACCCAACTCTATGTTTGTAGCGTGAAACAACCTTTGGTTTATATAGCAGCTCATCTCCTTTTACTCATCTTTGCTTTAGGTGTGATAGAACCCTTGTTTGCTTCATTAAAAGTAACTGGTGCTTTTAAATATGTTGCCGATAGCCAGGCTAACTCCGAAAAAGAAGCTACAGAAAAGGAGAATTATGCCAAAGAAAAAGAGCTTAGTTCAAACTTATTTTACGTTCAATCGGAATCTTTTTTCATGGCTGAAATACGCTATGCACACAGCCATCCATCATGCAATACCGATAGCCACCCTGGTTATTCTACGCTCCCCGAATTACCCCCGAAATCGGTTTAATCGACCTTGTTTTTGTATGCCAAAAAGGCGTATGTATTGATTAAACCCAAAATTTAAATTTTATTATGAACAAATTTTCTTTTGCTCAACTAAAGAGCGATTTACCTGCGGGTATTGTTGTGTTTTTAGTAGCCCTACCGTTATGTTTAGGTATTGCCTTAGCTTCTGGTGCCCCGTTTTTTTCTGGAATGATTTCTGGAATTGTGGGCGGAATTTTAGTAGGAGCCCTCAGTAACTCTCAATTGAGTGTAAGTGGCCCTGCAGCTGGTTTAGCGGCTGTGGTATTGGCATCTATTACCCAATTGGGTGCCTTCGAAACCTTTTTATTAGCCGTAGTTTTTGCTGGCTTATTTCAATTGGTTTTAGGCTTTTTAAAAGCAGGAGCCATTGCCAATTATTATCCCTCTAGTGTTATAAAAGGCCTATTAACTGCAATTGGCATCATCATCATCTTAAAGCAAATACCCTATGCCTTTGGCTACAATAAAGATGCCATAGGCGATTTAACTTTTTTGCAAGTAGATGGACAAAATAGTTTTTCAGAAATTTTAATGGCCATCAGTAAAATTGATTTAGGTGCAAGCTTAATTGCGTTCCTATGTTTGAGCATACTGATTCTATTTGAACAGCCCTTTGTTAAAAAATGGTTAAAATCACTACCGGGCGGTTTGGTAGCTGTATCACTAGCTTTAGGCCTAAACCAAGTGTTTGTAAGCACCGGTAGTAGTCTTGCTATTAGTGGCGACCAATTAGTAAATGTACCTGTTGCAGCTTCTTTATCTGATTTCTGGGGCTTCTTTACCTTCCCCGATTTTTCACAATTAAGCAACCCTCAGGTTTATTTGGTGGCCTTAACCATAGCAGCTGTTGCTTCCATAGAAACGCTTTTATGTATAGAAGCCGTAGATAAATTAGATCCGAAAAAGCGGGTAACCTCAACCACTAGAGAGTTAGTGGCACAAGGTATTGGCAACATGGCCTCGGGTTTAATTGGGGGCTTGCCCATTACGAGTGTAATTGTACGTAGCTCCGCTAATTTAAATGCCAATGCGCAATCTAAGCTGTCTACCATTATTCATGGCTTCTTGTTACTGATTTGCGTAAGCCTAATTCCGGTACTACTCAATAAAATTCCATTGGCGGCTTTGGCCAGTATTTTATTGGTAACGGGCTATAAATTATGTAACCCTGCACTATTTAAACAAATGTTTAGTTTGGGTAAATATCAATGGGTGCCTTTTATGGTAACGGTAATATGCGTTGTTTTTACCGATTTATTAACCGGTGTAGGTATAGGTTTGGTGGCAAGTGTATTAGCGCTATTATATGGCAATTACAGGAATTCTTATTATTTCCATAAAGAGAACCACCACGAGGGAGATGTGATATTAATTCACCTACCTGAAGAAGTTTCATTTTTAAATAAAGCTAGCATCAAACTAACCTTAGATCATTTACCTGCAAACAGCAGGGTGGTCATAGATGCACAAGATGCACATTATATAGACTACGATGTGTTGGAGATTATTCGCGATTTTACCAGCATTCAAGCCAAGCAAAAAAATATCGATTGTAAAACTGTGGGCTTTAAAGATCGCTATGGTGTAACCAATACCGATAATGTACAATCTATTAAAGAATACCTCCCGGCTTACCCAGCTGTAAACTTGTCTGCGCCGGTAAAATCATTAAAAAAAGTTAAAAAATAAATTAAACTATTATGAGAACTCACAATAAAGAATCACAAACATCTATGACGCCAGAAACGGCAATAGCCATTTTAAAAGAGGGCAACGAACGCTTTGTAGGGAACCTAAAATTTAACCGCAATTTATTGCAACAAGTAAACGAAACACGCGATGGCCAATGGCCTTTTGCAGTGGTTTTAAGCTGTATTGATAGTCGTACCTCGGCCGAATTGGTTTTTGACCAAGGCATGGGTGATATTTTTAGCGTACGCATTGCCGGAAATATTATAAACGAAGATATTTTGGGCAGTATGGAGTTTGCCTGCAAAGTAGCGGGCTCTAAATTTATAGTGGTATTGGGCCATACCAAATGCGGAGCCGTAAAAGGTGCTTGCGACCATGTTGAACTGGGTAATTTAACTACGCTTCTAGCTAAATTACAACCGGCGGTAAGTTGTGAAACACAAACTACCCTAAATAGAGATTCATCAAATGCTGTTTTTGTAGAAAACGTGGCTAAAATTAATGTGGAAGAAGCGGTAGGTGAAATTCAGGCCAAAAGCCCTATTCTAAAAGAGATGATTGATAAAGGCGAAATTGGCATATGTGGTGCCATGTACAATGTAGAAACTGGGCAAGTAGAGTTTTACGAACATACGCTCCGCTTAAATTAATCATTGAATAGCTATAGCCGCTCTGAATTAGGAGCGGCTATTTATTTTACGATGAAAAAATGTATTCTCTTTTTCGTACTCTTTTGCACCCATACACTGCATGCTCAGTATAGCCGTACGCAAGATGAAAACACTATATATTGGCTCCAAACAGTAGCTAATGTAACTATTCATCCAAAATGGACCTTGTACGCTGAACAGCAATTGCGCCAGGTGGGCGATATCGCTTCACCACAGCAGCGTTTACTTCGCTTGGGGCTAACCTACAAAGTGCATCCCGATGTGAATGTGCATGCTGGCTATGGTTTTGTAAAAACATTTGTATACGGTGATTATCCTATTGCGGCAGATGGCGCTTTTCCCGAACACCGCATCTATGAGCAAATTACCTTTAAGCAGCCAATTGCTACCTGGACTATTCAACACCGGTTTAGGCTAGAGCAACGTTGGTTGGCAAAATTATCAAGTAACCAAGCCACTCAGTGGGTGTACCTCAATAGAATTCGGTACCAATTTAGAGCCCAAAAACCGCTTTTAACCAAAGCTAATAATCAGGTTTTTGCAGCGGTAGCTAATGAAGTGTTTATAGGTGCAGGCAAACAATTGGGTGCCAATATTTTCGATCAGAACCGTTTTTCGGTACTGTTGGGTTATAGTGCTTCTAAAAAAATCAATTTCGAACTTGGTTATTTGTACCAAATTTTACAGCAAGGTAAACCACTTGCAAATAACAGCGTAGTGATGCAACATAATTCGGGCTTCATAGGCGCTGCACAATTTTCTTTTTAGGTTTGTTTGTTTTTTATTTATCAACCGAAGCCACCCATAATTGGGTGGCTTTTTTTATACGGCTAATTTTAGGATATTTATCCAAAATAATCAGATTTAAAGTGCTGATGGTTTCGTTCAAGATTTTTTTGTTTTAAATTCATCATGGAAATTTTAGGATATATAGCGGCCATAGGTATTGGTCTTTCATTGGGTTTAGTAGGTGCTGGAGGTTCTATTTTAACCGTGCCGGTGTTGGTGTATTTATTTGGTATAGATGCCACCTTAGCCACAGCTTATTCCTTGGTTATTATTTCAGCCACTACTTCGGTGGGTGCTTTTAAAAATTATCAAAAGCAATTGGTCAGTTTTTCGGTGGCCTTCTCCTTCGGATTAAGTTCTATGCTTACCGTATTTTTAATCCGCCATTTTATTTTGCCGGTCATTCCATTTGAGTTGTTTAGTTTTCAGGGGCTTGTGGTTTATAAATCAGCAGCCACCATGCTTGTATTTGCGCTGTTAATGTTGGTGGCAGCTTATTTTATGATACGAGCTCAGTCTACTTCCCAAAAGCTTACTAATGCTCCGGCATCCGTACTTAAACTTTTGCTTTACGGCATTAGCGCTGGTTTCATTACCGGATTTTTAGGTGCGGGAGGAGGTTTTGTACTTATTCCTGCATTGGTATTAGTAGTGCAGCTGCCCATGAAAAAAGCGGTGGGTACTTCTTTGCTTATTATAGCCTTAAATTCTTTGGTTGGTATTGCCGGCGATTGGGGACATGTACAAATAGATTGGTTATTTGCCGCATCGCTCATTGCCTTAGCACTGTTGGGACTTTTCATCGGGGTGGTGCTTTCTGCAAAACTCCCCGATATGCTATTGAAAAAATATTTTGGATGGTTTGTTTTTTGTATGGGTTTGGTGGTAATGCTCTCCGAACTTTACAATTTTCTGTTAAAATAAGCTACATGTAAAATAGTTAGTGCGGCGTGACCTTTGTCACTTGAATAGCGCTATTTTAAAAATATCTTTGTAATAAATAATACTATCCTGTTTATATATGAAAATAGAACAAATTTATACCGGTTGTTTAGCGCAAGGTGCCTATTACATTCAATCTGGAAACGAAGCGGTGATTATAGATCCCTTGCGTGAAGTACAACCCTACATAGAAAAAGCAGAAAAAAACGGTTCTAAAATTAAATATGTTTTGGAAACCCATTTCCATGCCGATTTTGTTTCTGGCCATATAGATTTAGCTAAAAAAACAGGCGCCACTATTGTGTATGGTCCTTTGGCAAATCCCACGTTTGAAGCCCACATTGCACACGATGGTGAAGTATTAACAGTAGGTACGCTTAAAATAAAAGTACTACACACTCCTGGGCACACCATGGAATCTACCTGTTATTTATTGTTAGACGAGAACGATAAAGAATTGGCCCTATTTTCTGGAGATACGCTATTTATTGGCGATGTAGGTCGCCCAGATTTGGCCCAAAAAGCAGCCCATCTCACTCAAGAAGAATTAGCGGGAACGTTATTCGATTCATTACGAAACAAAATAATGAAGCTGCCCGATGATATCATCGTTTACCCGGCTCACGGTGCAGGATCTGCCTGTGGTAAAAACATGAGCAAAGAAACCAGCGATACTTTGGGTAATCAGAGAAAATTCAATTATGCACTCCGAGCCAATATGACTCGAGACGAATTTATTGCCGAAGTAACCGATGGCCTATTGCCACCACCGGCCTATTTCCCCGAAAATGTACGCTTAAATAAACATGGCTATGCATCCATCGATTCGGTATTAGCCAAAGGCACCCAAGCATTATCTCCGGCTGCCTTTGAGGCGGCGGCTAACGAAACTGGAGCCCTTATTTTAGATACCCGCGATGCGCAAGTATTTGCGAAAGGATTTATTCCAAATTCTATAAATATTGGTTTGGGTGGCAGCTTTGCACCTTGGGTAGGAGCACTCATTCCAGATATTAATCAGCCCATATTAATTGTTGATGAAGCCGGCAGGGAGCAAGAAGTAGTTACCCGTTTAGCCCGTGTTGGTTACGATAATGCCCTTGGATTTTTACAAGGTGGCATAAGCGCATGGCAACAGGCTGGCCACGATTTAGATAGCATTGAAAGCATTAGTGCCGAAGAAACAGCCGCTCGGTTAGCAGCTGAGCCAGCCGCCATTTTATTAGATGTGCGTAAAATATCGGAGAACTATTCTGAGCATGTTTTGGGCGCTCAAAATTTACCCTTAGATGTGGTTAACGAAGAAATGGCTTCTCTCAATCCGGATAAAGCCTATTACATTCATTGTGCGGGCGGTTACCGGTCCATGATATTTGCGTCCATTTTAAAAGCCCGTGGATTTGATAAGTTAATTGATGTGCAAGGCGGATTCAAAGCCATTAAAGACAGCGAAAAGTTTGAAGTGAGCCCGTACCTCTGCCCAAGCACCATGTTATAATTTTATATACCCTATGGCTATCTCTGAATTTTTATTGGCCCCTTGGCCTTGGTATTTCTCAGGCTTTTTAATTGCCTGCATTATGTTTATCTTGTTGTTTTTCGGCCGTACTTTTGGTTTCAAAACCATCCATGTGTGGCATATAAATGTCTAATAAAACCAGGTCAATAGCTTTTTCCTTCAAGATAGCTAAACCTTCTTCTCCACTAGTTGCACTTTCTGTGGTGTAACCCATAGAATGCAACAGATGCTTTAACACTAAAAGATTAATGCTATCATCATCAATACAAAGAATTGTTTTACTGGTTGGTGTGCTCATATTTTTATTCTTCCATTTTGGCCGCTAATTGCGATCGAGAATTTACGCCCACTTTTTGGTAGATATGTTTTAGGTGTTGGTTTACGGTTCTAGCCGAAATAAAAAGCTGATCGGCAATTTGCTGGTAAGATAAACCCGATTTTATGAAGCGTGCTATTTCTCGTTCTCTGGGTGTAAGGCGGTTTATGATGGCATTTATTTTTTGCATTTTTTGTCCTACACTAGCAATTAATATTCGTGCAGCGCTTGGGGAAAGGGCAGCTCCATTGTTTAACAGACTGAGCAATGCTTCGCTAACGGCATTTAACGACATATTTTTGGTTAAAAAGCCTGCTGCACCAGTACTAAATGCCGACATCACACTCTCTTTGTCATCAAAAGCTGTCATCATAACTATGCGTGTGCCAGCTAAGCGTTCTTGCAAAAGAGGTATTCCTTCAATACCACTAATCTCGGGCAATTGTATATCTAGTAATACAATATCCGGAATGGCTAGGTAATTCGATTTCATGTAGTTGAACAAATCAGGAATCGTGCCAAAAGCAAACGTGCAGGTAAATTCATCGCTGCCATCGAAATACTCTTTGTAATTTTCTAATAGAAGCTCATTGTCTTCAATAAAACCTATTTTAATTGGGTTGTTGGCCATGTGTATTTAGTATAAGTACCTAAAAATAGGTATAAATTAACATAACATCCAAAAAAAAGAGCCATTTTTGCTTGGCTCTTTTGACGATAGATAAAGTGGTTTAGTCTCTTCTAATTTCTATACTGCGCATACCGCCACCCATACCGGGCATTTGCATACCCGTATTGGGCATTTGCTGGCCATTAAATTTTTGCAATTTCAGACTAAAGGTGAGCATGGCATAACGAGCTAAGCGATTGCTACGGGTATCGTTAATGCTATTGGCTGTTACCGAACGAGAAATGCTAGTATTTTCATTGTACACATCAAATATTTGGAAACGCAACGATGCGGCGTTGTTTTTCAAGAACTGTTTTTCTAAATAGGTGTTCATGATAAACGGATTTACCGAAAATGCACTCGTGTAGCCTTTATTTAAGGCTTTGGTGAAATCGGCACCCAAAATCCAGGTTTTGCGAATATAGGCTTTACCATTAAAGGTTAAATTCCAGGTAGATACTTTCGTATTTTGTTGTGCTGAGATGCTGTAGGTATTCTTATTAGCAGTATAGTTCACTCCTGGATTTAATTCAATCCACTTAGCTGGGTTTAGCTGAAAGTTCGCTCCTTGGCTAATAATTAAGTTTTTGCCAATATTCTTTTGGTCATTAACAAAGTTGATATTGTTGGAATAATTAGCAAATCCGTTGATGCTCAGGGTGTATTTTCGCTCGGCAAATGGTTTAGACCAGGTATAAAATCCGTTAACGCTATAAAATCCATTGGTATTTAAGTAGCGGGTTTCAATTTTGTTGCCAGGTAAGAACACACTATTGCTTACAATTTTATTTTCGGTAAGGTTTACCGAAAAATTAGTGAACCACACATCGCCCTTTTCAAAATTAAAGTTGTTGTATCTGATATTGATGTTGTGGCTAAACTCGGCTTTTAGATTGGGGTTACCCACTACAGGAAATTGAGGGTTTGAAACATCGGTTACCGGCTGTAATTGGTTAAATGATGGTTCGTTGTTTCGGCCATTATAGGAAGCATTAAATTCTTTGGTTTTAGAAAAATTATACGAGTAACGTAAAACCGGGATTAGGTTTAATGCTGTTCTGCGATAACTAGTTTGATTACTTACCGAAGTGCCCGAAAGTAGAGATGGCTGTACGCCTAAACCCAAACTGTAGTTGTATTTCTTTTGAGTTACCCGGTAATTCATGCCCAATCTGTTGGTCATAAACGAATAGGTATAATCGTTGCTTTGTGAAGCAACAGTAGTCAAAACTCCTCCAGGTGTGTTAGTGCCCAAGGTGGTTCTACCATTTTGGTAATCGGCTAAAGAGAAATTCCAGTTAAATTCTAAACTTTCTGTACGGCTCAATGGCTCAATATAAGAGATACCTGACCGGGTAGTAGTATTGGTATTGTTGTTACTTACTATTTGCCTTTGATACACAGGTATAGCAGCTCCAAAAGCGGTAGTTTGGTTAATCGCATCGTTTTCTTGCGTCGTATTGTTTTTGCTGAGCGATAAATTTACCGAAGCGGTGCGCCCACGTTTCCCAAAACGGTGATTAAACAAAGCATCGGCACCAAAATTAGGTGTTTCAGAACTACTAATGCCGCCATTATTACCGTTCGAAATAAGGCTAGTTCCATCTTGTAAAAACGCAAAAGTGCTGGCAGAAGTGCCATTACTTTGTCCTAAATTGAAATATGGAGTTACTTTTAAATAGTTTACGCTATCAATTTTATACTCTAAGTTCCAGTTAAAACGGTGGTTAATAGTACTCGTATTGCTAGTGCTATTTTGGTTATTTAATAAGAAACCGGTAGCATTAATATTTTGTTGTTGGGTAGATCTAAGCACCTCGTTATTGCGGTTTGCGTAGCTATAGTTTCCGTACGATGTTAATTTTTTGCTCCACTCATCGCGGTAGTTTACACCTAATGAAACTACTCTGGTAAGGCCATCTCCACCAGCATTGCCTCCGCCGACCGTCACTCGTGCGTTGCCACCACCACCACCACCACCCAGTTGTACACGGGCACCACCACCACCACCACTAAAACTAAATAGCGATGTATTGGTATTGTTTAAATTTCCTTGTACAGAAATTTGTTGCGTTTTATTAAACACATTGACCGAAATATTACCTTGGTAACGGCCTTCGTTCCCTTGCCCAATTTTGCCTTGCGTTAAATAGCCGTTGTTTTTGTCAGGCCTAATTTGAATGTTCAAAATTTTCTCTGGGTCACCTTCTTTCACCCCAGTAAAGTTTGCCTGATCGCCATAATCATCAATCAATTGTATTTTATCAATTAAATTAGCAGGTAATTGTTGGGTAGCAGTTTTAACATCGCCGCCAAAAAAGTCTTTGCCATTTACTCGAACTCGGGTAACCGCTTTTCCTTGAGCCTTTACATTACCATCTTTATCAACTTCTACACCCGGTAATTTTCTCAATAAATCTTCCACCTGTGCATCGTCTTTTAATTTATAATCAGCTGCTCTAAACTCTAGGGTATCTTCTTTAACCGTAACGGTTGGCGTACCCGAAATCACCACTTCATTCAATTGCTTTGTCGAATTTTTTAGGTTGATAATACCTAAAGCCAAGCTTCCTTCACCTTCATTATAGACATATTTACGTAAGGCCGATTGAAATCCTAAGCTCGTAATAGACAAGGTAAATTGTCCTGATTTTACTCCTTTAAAGCTAAATGCTCCATTGGCATTGGTACGGGTAAATAAACTGTCTTTTGCCGAACGTAGTTTAATCGTTGCCGCAATAACACTTAAGCCCGAAGAATCTCTCAACGTGCCATTTACCTCGTAATTGCTTTGTGCAAGAACAGTTAAACTTACTAAGGTTAAAATCAGAATTGATAGTATGTGTTTCATATGTGTTTTTAATCGTAAAGGCTATTTGCTAGCCAAGGGGTAAAATACCCAAAATTCAGTGCTGTCTAATAAGCTGTTTGTTTGCATAGGCACAGAAGGCGTTCCTCTAAGTCCAATATTTCTGCTAACAGCAGTTGGATTGGCCGCTAAAACAAGTCCATTTAGTTTGATTTGGAATGCAAAAATATCATTTTTAGATGTATCTATTTGTAACAATTTCATCGGCAAGGCATACTCACAAACCAATTCTTCCGCTTCATTGAGCTGGGCAACCGCTCTAATTCCAAAATCATTTTTTAGGGCAATGGAGCCATCAATAAGGCTGGTAAAACCACGCAATTCAATGCTGCTTAATTGTGCAACTTCCTCTTTAAATGAGGGCCTCTTGGTTCTGCCCAAAACAGGATCGTAACGTTTGTCTTGTCCTTTGCCGGCAGGGAAGCCTATACTTTCTTGTACTTTTTTTTGTCCTATGGCATTAAAACCTAGGCTCAGGCCCCAATGTATCATTTTTGCTATACTCTCTTTGTTAGCCGTTTTCAGGACAACAAATAGGGTAGAATCGTTATTGGCCAAGGCATAGCTTATGCCCGATACCTTATCGGTAGCAAACTGATTTTGGTCCCATTCTTTAGCCAGGCCATCCAGTTCAATATTAGTTAAAAAAGCGTTTTTAATAAGTTCTTTAGGCTTTTTCTGTGCTTTTGCACTAGCACAAACAAGCACTAATAAACAGCAAATGAATACTCGAGCCCGATGATGTAGTAATTCCATAAGAGTAAGATTAAAAGAATAGACAATCGTTTAGTGCGCAACTGAATTTCTTTGCGAAAATACGGTTATAAACGTAAAAAGGAGCCAATCTTTCGAAAGGCTCCTTTTTAGCTTAACATGTGCAAATGGTAAGCTTTCTTCCCGAGCTAAAATGTACTCTTGCTTTGTTAACGTTGTTTTTGTAGGTGAAGTATATGCGTTATTAAATCTTTGCTTAAAATAAGCAACAATTCTTTATCAAACTTTTTAGTGAGCTGTGTTAGGTTGGGAGTTGATTTCGTTTTCATATGCTTTCTGAATTTAAATGATGAGCAATAAACTTGTATATAGTGTTATAATCTAGAACTATGCCAAACTTATTTAGGGCTATCTAGTCCCCAAATGCATTCCCAATAGGCTCTTTTTTGTAGCCATATTTCCACAATTTCTACACATGTGGAAATTTAGCACCAAAATCAGTAGAGAAATCTATTAGATTTGCGTTTTAGAACTCTATACGCAATACATGGCCGAATTAATTTACAGTGAAGACAGCATTCGCTCCCTCGATTGGAAAGAGCACATACGTTTACGCCCTGGAATGTATATTGGGAAGTTGGGCGACGGCTCTGCCTACGACGATGGAATTTATGTTTTACTGAAAGAAATTGTAGATAACTCTATAGATGAGTTTGTGATGGGATCGGGTAGAACTATTGACATTACCATTTCCGATCAACGTGTTATTGTACGAGATTTTGGTCGTGGCATTCCTCTGGGCAAAGTAATAGATTGCGTATCTAAAATTAATACCGGTGGTAAATACGATTCTAAAGCCTTTCAAAAATCGGTAGGTTTAAATGGTGTGGGTACCAAGGCCGTAAACGCCTTGTCGTCGCACTTTGCCGTACAATCGTACCGCGATGGTAAAACCAAAAAGGCCGAATTCGAAAAAGGGGAATTGACCAACGATGTACCCGAAACCGAAACGACGCAGCGTAACGGAACTTCGGTCACCTTCTATCCCGATGAAACCATTTTTCGGAATTACCATTTTATTCCGGAATTTATAGAGAGCATGATTTGGAACTACGTGTTCCTTAACTCAGGCTTAACCATAAATTATAACGGCGAAAAATTTTTCTCGGAGAGGGGCTTGTACGATTTATTGGTACGCAACACCGATTCTGAAACCATTCGCTACCCCATTATCCATTTGGTAGGAGAAGATATTGAAATATCGATGACCCATGGCCAACAATACGGCGAAGAATACTATTCCTTCGTAAACGGCCAACATACCACTCAAGGCGGTACACACCAAGCCGCTTTTCGTGAGGCCTTGGTAAAAACCATCCGAGAGTTTTATAAAAAAGAATTCGATGCCTCCGATGTACGGGCATCTATTGTTTCGGCTATATCTATCAGAGTGCAAGAGCCGGTTTTCGAATCGCAAACCAAAACCAAATTAGGGTCGCAGAACGTAGGCCCCGATGGCCCATCGGTGCGAACCTTTATCAACGATTTTGTTAAAAAAGAACTCGACGATTATTTACACAAATACCCCGAAACGGCCGATGCCTTGCTAAAACGCATCATGCAATCGGAGCGGGAGCGTAAAGACATTGCCGGTATAAAAAAATTAGCCAACGAGCGTGCTAAAAAAGCATCGTTGCACAACCGTAAACTCCGCGATTGCAAAATCCATTTTGATGATGCACACGAACGCAAACAAGAAACTACCCTTTTTATTACCGAGGGCGATTCAGCAAGTGGATCCATTACCAAATCTCGTGATGTGCAAACCCAAGCTGTATTCAGTTTAAAAGGGAAACCCCTAAACTGCTATGGCCTTACCAAAAAAGTGGTGTATGAAAACGAAGAATTTAACCTTTTGCAGCACGCTTTAAATATTGAAGATGGTTTAGAAGATTTGCGGTATAATAATATTGTAATTGCTACCGATGCCGATGTGGATGGTATGCACATTCGTTTGTTACTCATGACCTTTTTTCTGCAGTTTTTTCCCGATTTGGTAAAAGCCCGCCACCTCTATATATTACAAACGCCACTATTTAGAGTGCGCAATAAGAAGGAAACTATTTATTGCTACAGCGATGAAGAGCGCCAAAGAGCCATTGCCAAATTAGGTAATAAGCCTGAAATCACCCGATTTAAAGGCTTGGGAGAAATTTCACCCGAAGAATTTGGCTTGTTTATTGGCAAAGAAATTCGCCTAGACCCCGTATTGTTAACCAAAGAACAAAGCATTAAAAATCTGTTGGAATACTATATGGGTAAAAATACCCCCGACAGACAGCAGCATATTATTAAGAATTTAAGAGTGGAAGTGGATATTTTGGAGGAAGCCTTAACCGCTGAAGCGGTTTTGCCTACCGAAGAAGAAATCGCAACCGAACAAGCATAGTATCTACCCGATGAGTCAAGAATTAGACCAAGCAGCCGCCCCCGAAAACACCCATAACATCATTCCACTATCGGGTTTGTATGAAAATTGGTTTTTAGATTATGCTTCCTACGTAATCTTAGATAGAGCCGTTCCGCATATATACGATGGTTTAAAACCCGTTCAGCGACGCATTTTACATTCTCTTAAAGAAATGGACGATGGGCGTTTCAACAAAGCGGCCAACGTAATTGGAAATACTATGAAATACCACCCGCACGGCGATGCCTCTATTGGCGATGCCATGGTGCAGTTGGGTCAAAAAGATTTATTAATTGATAAACAAGGAAACTGGGGCGATCCCATCACTGGCGATTCGGCTGCAGCACCTCGTTATATCGAGGCCCGTTTATCAAAATTTGCGCTCGATGTGGTGTTTAATCCCGATACCACCGAATGGCAATCGAGCTACGATGGCCGTAACCAAGAACCGGTTACTTTGCCCGTTAAGTTCCCGCTATTATTAGCCCAAGGAGCCGATGGTATTGCGGTAGGTTTGGCTACCAAAATCATGCCTCACAATTTCATCGAACTCATTGATGCATCTATTGAGGTTTTAAAAGGCAACCGCCCCAATTTAGTACCCGATTTCCTCACCGGAGGCATGGCCGATTGTTCGGCCTACAACGAAGGACAACGGGGTGGTAAAATTCGTGTTCGTGCTAAAATTGTAGAGCGTGATAAAAAAACTTTAGCCATTACCGAAATTCCGTTTACTACCACTACCGGCGGCTTAATTGATAGCGTAATTTCGGCTAACGATAAAGGCAAAATCAAGATTAAAAAAATTGAAGATAATACGGCCAAAGACGTCGAAATTATGATTCATTTGGCACCCGGTATTTCGCCCGATGTAACCATTGATGCTCTTTATGCCTTTACCGATTGTGAGGTTTCTGTTTCGCCAAATACCTGCATAATTAAAGACGATAAGCCTTGGTTTATGAGCGTAAACGATATTTTGGTAGAAAGTACCAAATTTACCAAAGCGCTATTAAAACAAGAGTTAGAAATTAAACTCACCGAATTAAAGGAGCGCATTTTCTTCAGCAACTTGCTCAAAATCTTTATTCAGGAAGGGATGTATAAGCATGCCGATTATGAAAACGCTACCGATTTTGAGAACATTGTGGGCGTATTGTACAAACTCTTTGCTCCATTTAAAGAGCAGTTTTACCGCGATATTTTATCCGAAGATTTCAAGAAATTAATCGATAAACCGATGAGTAGCATCACCCGTTTCGATGTGAAAAAATCAGATGATTTGATGAAAACCTTGGAAGAGGAAATTAAAACGGTAAACAAACACCTTAAAACCTTAACCGAATACACCATTGCCTGGTTCGAAAAAATTAAAACCAAATACGGTGCAGGCCGAGAGCGTAAAACCGAACTTCGCCTGTTTGATAAGGTTGAAGCCTCAAAAGTAGCACTAGCCAATGTGAAATTGTACATGAACCGCGAAGATGGCTTTATTGGCACATCCTTGCGTAAAGACGAGTTTGTGTGCGACTGCTCCGACCTCGATGAAATTATTGCTTTTAGAGCCGATGGCAAGTTTACGGTAAGCAAAGTAGCCGAAAAAACTTTTGTGGGTAAAGACATTATTCATGCGCAAGTATTTACTAAAAATGACGAAAGAACGGTTTATAATTTAATTTATAAAGACGGTGCCAGCGGAACCTCATATGTAAAACGATTCGCCGTGTTGGGCATAACCCGCGATAAAGAATACGATTTAACCAAAGGTGGAAAAGGTTCGCAGGTGCATTATTTTACCGCCAACCCCAATGGCGAAGCGGAAGTGGTAAGCATTGCCCTAAAACCACATGCAAAATTGCGTAAGCTGCAGTTTGATGTAGACTTTGCCGAAATTGCCGTGAAAGGGCGTAGCTCTATGGGCAATACCGTTACCAAGTATCCGGTTAAAAAAATCATTTTAAAAACCAAAGGAGTTTCAACTTTATCGGGTCGTAAAATTTGGTTCGATGAGGTGTTAAAACGCTTAAATATTGATGCTAGAGGCAAATACCTTGGCGAATACGATGGCGACGATCAAATTTTGTGTGTTACCAATGATGGAGCCTACGAATTGTGCGGTTTTGAGTTAAGCACCCGTTTTGATGAACCGCTTGTGCTCATCGAGAAATACAATCCAGAAAAAGTGTACTCGGTAGTCCATTGGGAATCAAAATCTAAAAATTATTACATCAAACGTTTCGTGCTAGAGCGCACGCCCGAAGGCAAGAAAACACCGTTAATTTCCGAAGAGCCTGGATCTAAATTGGTTCTCATTTCGGGAGCTACAGCGCCTAAAGTTAGCCTCGAGGTTTTAAAAGGAAAAAGTCAAACGCCCGAAAAACTCAACCTCAACCTAGCCGAACTAATTGACGTAAAAGGCCAGAAAGCTATGGGCAACCGCTTAAGTACGCATGAAGTGAAACAGGTGACGCTCTTGGTTTCTGAAGAACCTGAGCCTATTTTAGAACTCAGCCCAACTAACGAAGTGCTGGACCTGGAGGATACTATTGAGCTTGTGGAAGAAACAATAATTACAAGTATGCCGGAACCCGAGTTTGAGGAAGTGCAAGATGTTCCCGCTCCACAGTCCGAAACAGCAACACCCGAGCCAATTAAACCGCCTAAAGAAATAGATTTCGAAATTACCAACCCCGATGAAATAGATATGAACGACAAGGGGCAGTTGGGCTTATTTTAAGGTGTTAATCTTACTTTTTAAACGAAGTACGAGCAATTTCTATACCTGTTGGCATTGGCCTGTTGCCTTCATCTTCGGCCGTAAGAATAATCTCTTTCGGATTAAATGGAGTTAATGTTCTAAAAACCACTTTTTTTGCATTGGCGTTCATTACCTGCCCTAAATTCTTGTAGTCATTCTGCTCGGTAACAATCCACACATTGTAATGATTTTTAGGCGGATTGAGTCTTTCTGGACTAGTTAAATTAAGCGCCACTAATTCTACCACATAATTTTTGTTTTTATCTACTGTTTTCTTAGCCGTAATTACGGCGGCTGGGGCCACTGTAGAAATAGGGAATTTGGCAGTTGTAGCATAAGAAGCAAGTATCATTACAAAACCTGATAGTATATTGGGTAGTTTTTTCATGTTTAATGAACTTAAATACCCTTACCATTAAGAATACTTCAGAATTATAACGAGTTAATTGCCTAAAAGTTTCTTTAAGAAAGAAATTTTAATTTAAGATGGCTCTCAAATGAGTAAACCAATACTGAATTTTTAGGTACTTTTCTCTTTAAAATCTTTTATAAATTTTGCCATTTTAGGCGCAATAACCATACTGCAGTAGGGTTGGTAGCTGTTTTGGTTATAATAGTTTTGGTGGTAGTCCTCGGCGGGATAAACTATTGTTAAAGGGCTTAGTTCCGTAACAACAGGGGATTCAAAAACATGCTCTTTTTTTAGTCTTTGCATCACTTGTTCTGCTGCCTCTTTTTGAGCTTGGTTGGCATAATAAATAACCGAACGATATTGGCTACCTACATCGTTGCCTTGGCGGTTAAGAGTAGTGGGGTCGTGGGTGTGAAAAAAGATCAAAAGCAATTCTTCTACCGAAATTTGTTGCGCATCGAAACTAATTTCAATTACTTCGGCATGGCCGCTGTTTCCTTCACAAATTTCGCGGTAGCTAGGATTGGGGTATTTCCCACCACTATACCCCGATACAACTTTTTCAACCCCTTTTATCCGCTGAAAAACCGCCTCGGTGCACCAAAAACAACCGCCACCCAATACTAGCGTTTCCATGCTTATTGGTATTGAATATAACTAGGTTGCGGCACCAATTTTACCAATTCCTCTGGGGTCATTAGGCGCTTGGGTGGATTTTTAATATCGTTTTTATAAAATATTTTAAAGCCTGTAAACTGTACAGGTTCATTATAAATCCAATGTCGGTAGGTTCCTTTTTTCAATTCGGGTGCACCCCAACCGTCCATGTGCATCACCAACTGTACTTCGGGGTGTAATTTTATGTTTTTCGAATTGGTAAGCATGCCTTTGGTAAAGCGGTGTATGGTAAATACTTTTGGTGGCAGGCCATTTTCTTTTACCAATTTGGCTAAATAGGCCGAACAATAATTGATATCAACTGCATCGTAGGTGCCAATTTTGGTTCCGGGTTTTGCACCGGTTTTCATCGAAAATTCCGGATCGATACCTAAATGCACCTGCGGTAATTTTAAATATTTTTCTAAACGAGGCAGTTCACTTTTGATATCGCTCAATGCTACCTGTATATCTAAAAATACAATGGCGTTGCGCATTTTAGCAATGCTCAAAACCGAGTCAATTTGTTTATCGGGCATTCGGAAACGGTATTTACCGTCCTTACCGCCATCGCCTTGAGCTACCACGGCAATGTAATGCAGGGCAGGCTGTACAGGTGTTTTAGGGTCGGCTTTTTCCCAACGTTTTACTTCTTGATCTAATTTAGCCAGCATTTGTTTAGGAGGCAATTCGCCTAAAATACCCATGCGCACCGAATATAAATTGCCGTAATAGGCCACAATGCGTTTAAAGGGTAAAATAGCTCCCGGTAGCGGATAGGGTTGTTTTTTTACCGGCCATTTTCCGGTGGTATCGCCATTGGCTATGGCTTTTACTTTTTGTAAATAGGCCAAGGTATCTACCGGTGGGTAATTGCCCACCTTTTGTTTCACTTTGGTAGTATCATTATTCTCATTTTTACCTGCAGAGCCTGAGCAGTTGCTAAATAAGGTGCCACTAAAAAGTACAAGTAGGCTAATTTTTGCTAATTTTTTCATGTGTTTGGTTTATTTAGAACATCTGCCAAAAACACCAAGCGGCAATTTGCAGCCACTGCTGGCTTTTAAATACAATTCGCCGCAATGTAGGTTTTGTATGCTCGGCATAGAGCTTTTCAATAGATTTTCTATAATTACGGATGAAAAGCCCATGGAATAGGCGTTTAGAATGAGAAAATGTTCTTCTGGATCTAGTAATTGCACCACGTCGTGCATCATCTCTTGAATATGATCCTCCAATTTCCATTTTTCGCCATTGGGTCCGTGCCCATAAGCAGGCGGATCGAGAATAATACCGTTGTAGGTTTTGCCACGTTTGAGTTCTCTTTTTACAAATTTGAGCGCATCTTCCACTACCCAGCGGATATTGGCTAGGCCCGAAAGCTCTTGATTTTCGTTGGCCCAAGTTACCACTTGCTTGATGGAGTCTACGTGGGTAGTGTCGGCACCAGCAGCTTTGGCTGCTAAAGAAGCCCCACCGGAATACGCAAAAAGGTTTAAAATTTTAGGTTCTGGATTTTTAAAGCGCTTTACTTGCTGAGCAATAAAATCCCAGTTTACGGCTTGCTCCGGAAAAATACCTACGTGTTTAAACGAGGTTAATCCCAAGCGGAATTTAATGGCAATGTCTTCGTTTTTATAGATAATGTTCCATCTATCGGGAGATTTGCCATTTTTTTTCACCCATTCGCCCGAGGTAGCCGATTTGCCTTTGAAGCGGATGTGATGCAGTTTAGTCCAATCTGCCTCAGGCAGTGCTTTTGCCCAAACGGCTTGGGGCTCTGGCCGTATTAAAATGACTTCGCCAAAGCGTTCTAGTTTCTCAAAATCGCCGCAATCGAGTAATTCGTAATCTTTCCAGTGGCTAGGGCTAAGTAGTTCAATCATGGTTTATTTTTTGAGCGCTTTCATGAATTTACTGGCAAAAATAAACTCGTTAAGCTCAACATTCTTACTGGTAATTATTTCTTCTTTGGTCCCTTCCCACCACTTTTGTCCATTGTGTAAAAAGATAATGTGTTCACCAATACCCATTACCGAATTCATATCGTGGGTAACCACAATGGTAGTGGTTTGGTATTCTACGGTAAGTTCGTGTATCAGCTCGTCAATTACAATGGCCGTTTTAGGATCGAGGCCGGAGTTGGGTTCATCGCAAAACAAATATTTTGGGTTCATAGCAATGGCACGTGCAATTCCTACTCGTTTTTTCATTCCTCCTGAAAGTTCGGCAGGGTAGAGGGCGTTTTTCCCGGCTAGGTTTACCCGTTCTAAACAAAAATTTGCTCGGTCTTTTTTCTCTCCCATGCTTTGGGTAGTAAACATTTTTAGCGGAAAGAGAATATTTTCTTCTACCGTCATCGAATCAAACAGGGCAGCGCCTTGAAAAAGCATGCCAATTTCTTTCCGTATGGAGATTCGTTCTTCAAAATCCATCTCCGTAAAATCACGTCCGTCGTAAACTACCTTACCCTTATTTGGTTCATGTAAACCTACCATGCATTTAAGCAAGGTTGTTTTACCGGAGCCTGAGCCCCCAATAATTAAATTGGTTTTACCCGGAATAAACTCGGCAGAAATTCCGTCTAAAACGTGGTGTGTACCAAAAATTTTATGGATGTTCCGAACTTCTATCATAATAAGAGTTGGGCAGTTAGGTAATCGGCAAACAATATCATAATACAAGAAATAACCACTCCCTTGGTGCTAGAAATACCTACTTCTAAGGCACCACCTGAGGTGTAAAAACCTTGGTAAGCCGATACCGTAGTAATGATAAAGGCAAAAATTACTGATTTTATCATGCATACAGTAAAGGTGAAAGGAACAAAATCGGTAGTAATACCAGTTATATAATCTTGTGCACTTATTGCTCCAGAAAGTGTACCGGCAATATATCCACCAAAAATACTGAGGGCAATAGAAATAATTACCAAGAGTGGAATCATGGTTACTGCTCCTAAAATTTTAGGAAGAATAAGGTAGCCCGGAGAGTTGATGCCCATAATTTCGAGGGCATCTATTTGTTCGGTTACCCGCATAGTGCCTATTTGGGATGCTACGCTAGAGCCTACTTTACCGGCCAATACAATGGCCGAAATGGTTGGGCTTAACTCTAAAATAGAGGAATCGCGAACGATAGTTCCAATTACCGACCGTGGTATTAGGTTACTTACCAACTGAAAAGCGGTTTGTACAGTAGTTACTGCACCTAAAAATACCGATATGATGGTGATGATTCCGATAGAACCTATACCGATGGCCACCATTTCTTTGCTAATTTCTTTCCAATAAATGTTCCACTTTTCCGGTTTTCGGAAAACGGCTTTTAACAGAAGTAGGTATTTGCCAAGTGGCTGAAAAAACATGATTTATTGGATAGTAAAGGGTAAAAATAACAAGCCTTTACCTCTTAAACGAATTAGCAGCCATATTTTTATTTGCGTGCTGCAGGTTAATTCTAAAAAAATGGCTTTAACTTCGCTTTATGAATGCAGTAATTACCGGAGCCAGTAAAGGAATAGGCCGAGCCATTGCCTTTAAACTGGCTAAAGAGGGATATAATTTGGCACTTTGTGCCCGCAGCTTAACCGACTTACAAAGCCTCAAATCGACACTACTCCAAGTTTGTCCAAATGCAATCATTTATATAGAAGCGCTAGATTGTGCAGACTTGCCAGCACTGCGTAGTTTTGCTAAGCAGACCCAAGCAGAATTGGGTTTTATAGATGTTCTAATCAATAATGTGGGGCAATACCTCCCAGGGACTATTTTAGAAGAGGCCGATGATACTTTAGCCCTGCAAATGCAAACAAATGTATACCCTGCGTATACCTTAAGTAAGTTTTTTGGGAAAGAAATGCAGAGCCGGAAATCGGGTTATATTATTAATATTTGTTCTATTGCTAGTTTGAACGTGGTAAAAGAGGCTGCTTCGTATAGTGTAACAAAAGTTGCTTTATTAGGTCTTACTACTATACTGAGGGAAGAATTACAATCCTCGGGCGTTAAAGTAAGCGCCATCTTGCCGGGAGCCACCTATACCTCCTCGTGGGAAGGCACACCAATAGCTCCCGAAAAATTCATTCAACCCGAAGATGTAGCCCAAGCTGTGTGGACCTGTTTAAGCCTAAGCCCGGGTGCAATAATAAATCAACTTATATTAAACCCTAGTTCAAAAGCGTTTTAACCGTCTACTCATGGAAAAGAAACTCTACAGAAACACAAGCGATAAAGCCATAGCAGGCGTTGCTGCTGGTTTGGCTCGTTATTTCGAAATTGATGTGACCTGGATTCGAATATTTTTTATTCTGGCAACAATTTTTGGTGCCTCCGGCTTACTCATTTATATTATTTTATGGATTGCCATCCCCGAACAGCCCTTTGGCGTATGGAACATGCCCGGACAAACCGATTATACTGTAAAAGATACTGCAGCCAATTCTTTTGAAACCGATTATAAAGCAGCAAAATCAAAACGAAAAAGAGAATCTGGTTTTATTTCTGGTATTATCCTAATTGCTTTAGGTTCATTTTTCTTACTCGATCAGTTCGATTGGGTGCCAGATTGGGTAAGTTTTGGTAAACTTTGGCCTTTGGCATTAATTATACCGGGTTTAGTGATGTTAGCCAATTCAGGCAAAAATGCCGAAGCAAAAGCAGCTGAAGCTACCGAGCCCAATATCCCTGTTGCGGAAGAAAAAGTTGCTCCTAAAAAGCCGGTAGCTAAAAAATCTACTGCGGCTAAAAAGCCAACAGCTAGAAAAACTAAAAAAGCAGAATAAGCGTTAAAACCCAAGCATATGAAAAGCGAAAAAATAGTATGGGGAATTACCCTCGTATTTATCGGTACCATCTTGTTGCTCGATAATTTTGGTGTCATTGATTTCTACTGGCGTTCTGTTTGGAATTTTTGGCCGCTCTTTTTAATCTTAGCCGGTTTAAATTTAGTATTTGGTAAGGCAAAGCAAAGTTCAGCAGGAAAAGTGCTGGTGATTTTGCTAACCTGTGGAGTTTTAGGAACGGTTGCCTATGTGGGCAGTATACGTTCTAACCAATATTCAAATTGGTTTTTTAATGATGATGAAGAAGTTAGCGCTAACGATACCAACCAAGTAAGAACCTTCTCAGAAACCTATAACCCAGCGGCACCTAACGCAGAATTAACCATTGAAGGTGGTGCTACTGTTTATGAACTTAAGCAAGCTACTGCTCAACTATTTGAAGCTGAAGTCAATCAATCGTATGGGCAATATACCCTTACCAAATCGAGCACCGATTCGGTTGATAAAGTCAACTTTAAAATGCTCGATGGTTCTTGGAATTTAAAAAAATCGAATGCGAACAAAGCAATATTGCGTTTAAATCCCAATCCTATTTGGAGTATTAGGTTAGATATGGGAGCGGGTAAAGCTGATTTTGATTTATCGGCTTATAAATTAGCTGATTTAACCATTGAAGGCGGAGCAGCCGCTTTTGAGGTAAAACTAGGACAGCCCTTAACGCTTACTACAGTTAGCGTAGATACAGGCGTAGCTGATGTTAAGGTGTCTATTCCTGAAAATGCAGCTTGTCAAATTGAGTATGAAGGTGGTTTAACCAGTAAATCGTTCGAAGGATTTGATAAAAAAAGAGATGGTTTGTATGAAAGTGCTAACTATGCCACAGCAGCTACCAAAATTCATATTAAACTAAACGGCGGTTTGTCGTCATTTAAAGTAAAACGCTATTAGTGTGCCTACATTTTGGGTGGTTGAAAAAGGGAAACCCGCTGGTCCATTTTCACTCGATGAATTAAAAAATCGGTCAATAAAGCCCGAAACCTTTGTAAAGTCGGATACGATGGACGATTACAAAGAAGCGCACGAAATTCCTGCAATACGAGGCCTCTTGGGTTTTAAAGCTACCCTCGTACAGCCACAATATTTTGCTTCGCTTGATGTTCGCCTATTGGCCATGGCTATTGATTATTTGCTGGTTTTTGGCATCTATAGCGTAGTGGCTTTAGTCTTACTATCTTTTGCAAATCAGCAGCTGGTTAAAATTGCCATTGCCCTCTCGGGTATAGTAATTATTCCAATTGCACGTTCTGTTTATGCTGTTTTTATGGAGAGTTCAAAAAAACAAGCTACGCTTGGTAAACAATTATTGGGTATAAAAGTATGCGATGAAGAAGGTCGCAGCATTAGCTTAGGCCGGTCGCTTTTGCGCAACCTAGGTAAATGGCTAAGTACGCTCACCTTTGGTTTGGGCTATTTATTTGGTTTTTTCGACCGCAAACAACAATGTTTGCACGATAAATTAGCGGGCACCTTGGTGGTAAAAGAACGCTTACTTTAGGCTACATTGCATCGAACATTTTCTTATTTTTGTTTTCATAACACACGTGCATGAAGTCTACTAACTCCCCTGAACTAGCAGGAATATACTGTCCATCGCTCCTGCAATACAAGCGTTTTCTTACTAGAGAAGTGCATGTAGGAGATGTGGCTATGGGAGCTAACAATCCTATTCGTATACAAAGTATGACCACTACCGACACCATGGACACCCAAGGAACGGTAGAACAATCTATTCGAATGATTGAGGCCGGTTGCGAATTGGTACGTATTACCGCACCTAGCATAAAAGAGGCTCAAAATTTAGCCGAAATAAAAAAAGAATTGAGTAAAAGAGGGTATAAAACCCCTTTAGTGGCCGATATTCATTTTACCCCTAATGCCGCCGAATTGGCTGCTCGTTTGGTAGAAAAAGTGCGTATTAATCCGGGTAATTATGCCGATAAAAAACGCTTTGAAACTATTGATTATACGCCCCAAGCTTACCAAGACGAATTAGACCGCATTTATAAAAAATTTGCGCCCCTAGTAGCTATTTGTAAAGAATATGGTACCGCCATGCGTATTGGCACCAACCACGGGTCTTTATCAGACCGTATTATGAGCCAATTTGGCGATACGCCACAAGGGATGGTAGAATCGGCAATGGAATTTATGCGCATTTGCGAAGATTTGAACTACCATAATTTGGTAATTTCTATGAAATCTAGCAATCCGCAAGTGATGGTGCAGGCTTACCGCTTATTGGTAAAAACCATGGTAGCCGAGGGGATGAATTATCCATTGCATTTAGGAGTTACCGAAGCCGGTGATGGCGAAGATGGCCGAATTAAATCTGCCGTAGGAATTGGTGCCTTATTAGAAGATGGCTTGGGCGATACCATTCGTGTATCGTTAACTGAAGATCCCGAGCTGGAGATTCCCGTGGCGCAAGATTTAGTAAGGCGCTATGCTCAGCGCAATCAAGTTACCGACCAAAGTTCAGCAATTACATTGCCTGCCGAATTTTCGCCCTTTAGCTATCAAAAAAGAGTTTCCGAAGAACTAAATACTTTTATTGGAGGGCACCAAGTGCCTCGGGTAATCATCGATTTATCTACAAAAAATTTAAAAGATCCGGCCGTATTATCTGATGTGGGCTATCTCTATTCGCCTATTTTAGATAAATATAGCATGGGCGAACAATCGGTTGATTTTGTTTACCTAGCAGATCAATTACCTTCGTTTACCCTTCCCGGAAATTTAAAGCAGCTGTACCAGTATTCAACGTGGAACAAGTTGGTTAGTAAAGTGAATTGCCATCCCTTGTATAGTTTGCAAGAATATTTAACTGCGGAAGAAAAGTGCTCGGCACTCAATTTGGTAGAGTTGAGTTTGGCCGATATGCATAGCGATGCGTTTCAGCAAATTCAGTTAGATAAAACACTCGTTTTTGTGCTTACAAGCACCGCCGAAAATGCCATGCAAGAACAAAGGCAAGCATTTTTTCTGTTAGAACAAATAGGTGTAAAGGTGCCCGTAATTATCAAAAAAATCTATCCAAATTTAGCTGAAAACGAATTTCAATTGTACGCCGCTACCGATGCCGGAGCACTTTTACTGGATGGTTTTGGCGATGGAATTTGGTTACATGCTCCGCAGCTTTCTCCTAAACTACTCCTTAGCACCTCGTTTGGTATTTTACAAGCTACGCGTTGTCGTATTTCTAAAACCGAATATATTTCTTGTCCTAGTTGCGGACGTACTTTATTCGATTTGCAAGAAACCACCCAGCTTATCCGTAGCCGAACCGACCATTTAAAAGGTATTAAAATTGCTATTATGGGGTGTATCGTAAATGGTCCCGGCGAAATGGCCGATGCCGATTACGGCTATGTAGGTACCGGCCCCGGAAAAATTACTTTATACCGTGGTAAAGAGGTGGTTAAGAAAAATGTAAATACTGAAAATGCCCTCGATGAACTGATAGAGATTATTCGTGAAGACGGTAGTTGGGTGGAGCTTGCATTATAAAATTTTAGTTAAAAAGGCCTCATTGCAGTCCTTTTTAGCCAATTTATATCCATTCTAAATACCGTTGGTTTTACAAAGGACTGACAGTTCCCCTCCTTCAATTTTCTATTTTTGTTTTGTCAAAAAACAGTCTTGAAGAATTTAAAAGTAATAGCCTTTACCCACAAAAAAGTCGATTTAAAAGACTTAGGGAAATTAGTGATCAGCGATGAGTTGATTGAAAGCTATTTGCTATCACTAAAAAACCAATTGGCCATTTCTGAAATCTTTTACATCAGTACCTGTAATCGCATTGAATTTGTATTTACTCATGAAGAGGCATTAAGCCCTTCATTTGTCGAAACTTTTCTGTCTACCTTGTCTATTGGGGCAGACATTGCTACATTGGCTTCACAAGCTGTTGTGTACGAAAGCGTAGAAGCCCTCAATCACTTATTTAGAGTATCCTGTTCCTTAGAAAGCTTGGTGGTAGGCGAAAAAGAAATTTTGGCCCAATTGCGTCAATCGTATGAAAAATGTAAAGCATTGGGTTTTACAGGCGATTACCTTCGATTAATAATGGATCAGGTGGTTAAAACCGCTAAATCGGTTTATACCGATACGCAAATTGCGTGTAACCCCATTTCGGTGGTATCTTTAGCTTACCGAGAATTACGAAAAGTAAATACCTTTACCAATGCCCGTGTACTGTTAGTGGGTGCTGGCGAAACCAATCAATTAATTGCCAAATATCTTCAAAAACATAAATATTCAAACTTTGTAGTATTTAATCGCACTTTATCTAAAGCACAGGCTTTAGCTGCCGATTTAAATGGGGAAGCTTTTCCGCTAGAAGATTTATCAACCTATAGCAAAGGGTTTGATATTTTAATTACGTGTACAAGTTCTGTAGAACCCATTATTACTCCTGAAGTTTATACTAATTTATTGGCTGGAGATACCGATAAAAAACTGGTTTTAGATTTAGCCATACCAAACGATACCCATCCGGATGTGTTGAAAAACAACTCTATTCATTTCATCGAAGTACATGGCCTGCAAGAAGTTGCCGAGTGGAATAAGCAAGAACGTTACCACGAATTGGTAAATGCCGAAAAAATTATTGAGCAACACCTCCAAGATTTCAAACAAATTTTAAAACAGCGCCGTGTTGAATTAGCCATGCGCCAAGTGCCAGAGCGGATTAAAGAAATAAAAGAAACGGCAATGAACTCAGTTTTTGCCGCAGATATACAGAATTTAGATCCCAATTCTCTACTAGTACTCGAAAAAGTAATTGCCTATATGGAGAAAAAATACATCAGCGTGCCGATGGTAATGGCCAAAGAAATTTTGGTAGATAACTGCTAATTTTCACCATTTTAATAACTTAATCCATTCATCCGTTTTTCATGAAAGCTAACTCCTTAAAATATCCTTTAATTATTGGAACTCGGGGTAGCGATTTAGCGCTTTGGCAAGCTAATTTTGTGAAAAATAGTTTGGCTGAAATAGGTATTGCTGCTGAATTAAAAATTATTAAAACCCAAGGCGATACTATTTTAAACTTGCGTTTAGATAAACTAGAAGGAAAAGGTTTTTTTACTAAGGAGTTAGAAGAAGAACTGCTAAACGGGAACATTGATATCGCGGTACATTCTCATAAAGATTTACCCACCACCCATCCTGCTGGCTTAATCATTGCCGCCGTTTCCGATCGGGAAGATCCTTCAGAATTACTTCTAATATTGAAAGATTGTGTAGATGTACAGCAAAAGTTATCGGTTAAGTTTGGTGGTACAGTAGGTACCTCTTCTAACCGCCGAAAGGCACAATTGTTGGCTTTTCGTCCCGATCTAGAGGTGGAAGATTTACGGGGAAATGTGCCTACCCGTATACAAAAACTTCGCGATGAAGATTACGATGCCATTATGATTGCCAAAGCAGGGGTCAGCCGTTTGGGTATCGATTTAAGTGAATTTTACGTAGAGGAATTAGATCCTATGGAATTTATTCCGGCACCTGCACAAGGCGTGTTGGCTATCCAAATACGTGAAAATGATACCGATTTAGCTGAATTATTAAAACCTTTGCATAATGCTTCGGTAGCCAAAGAAATTGCTGTGGAACGTAAAGTATTGCAACTATTTGAAGGCGGTTGCCACATGCCCCTAGGCTGCTATTGCAGAAAAGAAGGCAATATCTACGAAGTATGGACTTCTAAAGCTGTAGATGGCGATGATTTTCCAGATAGATTGTTTTTATCGGCAAGCAGCACCAAAGGCCTAGCCGAGGAAATTGTAGCTAAATTTAATCCGGATCGAAAATTTCCGAGCAATGTGTTTATTAGCAGAATGCTGCCCGAAACCAGCTACTTCCGCAAAGCCTTAGAAAAATATCAAATCCAATTAGACGACCGCTCTTTAATTAAAATTTTTCCAATTATTAATAAACTCGATCCCTTTATTTTAAAACGAGTAAATTGGGTCTTTTTTAGCAGTAAAAATGCCATTGAATGTTTCTTTTCATTATCTCCTCAATTGCCTAAAAAAGTAAAATATGGCGTAATTGGCCGTGCCTCCGAAGAAATGTTACGACGCTACGACATTGTGCCCGATTTTAATGGCGAAGAAGATGGCATTGATACCCAAGATATTGCCAAAGATTTTTCCAAATTGGCCAACGGCAGCACCGTACTTTTCCCAGGAGCAAAAGATTCGTTGCGCACTATACAGCAAGCGCTAAACAAAGCAACTAAAATTATTGATTTACCGGTTTACGAAACCGAAATGGATGAAAATTGCGATCCATCTGCTGCCGAAGTTTTGGTATTTACCAGCCCCTCAAACGTAGATGCCTACTTTACCAATAACCTACTTGAGCCAGGTCAGCAAGTTATTTGCATTGGCAAATCAACTGGCAAAAAGTTCGATCAAATGAATGTAAACTATACCTTACCCTACTCTCCAGACGAAATTGGTTTGGCAGAAGCGGTGTTTGGTTTAACTTATTAAACATGCTTATACGCCCCAGAAGATTACGTAAAAACCCCATTATACGGGAATTAGTAGCCGAAACACGCTTATCAAAAGACATGTTTGTGTACCCGTATTTCGTGGTGCCGGGTAAGGGTGTAAAACATCCCATCGATGCTATGCCGGGTATTTTTCATTTCTCTGTAGACATGTTGGTGAAAGATGTAGCCGAGGGTTTAAAATTTGGGTTAAACAAGATACTATTATTTGGCGTTGGAGAGAATAAATGTGAAGATGCCAGCTCTGCCTACCACCACGATTCATTGGTGGCCCAAGCCGTTCGTGAATTAAAAAAAGCTTTTGGCGAAGATATTTACGTGATTACCGACGTGTGTACCTGTGCCTATACTACACATGGGCATTGCGGTATTTTGCACAACGATTATGTACAAAACGATGAAACCGTAGCCATTTTGGCTAAAATGGCCTTGGCGCATGCACAAGCTGGCGCTGATATGGTTGCCCCATCAGATATGATGGACGGCCGAGTGTGTGCCATTCGCGATTTGTTGGATGAACACCAATTCGTAAACACCGCCATCATGAGCTATAGCATCAAATTTGCATCGGCCTATTATGGTCCTTTCCGCGAAGCAGCCGATTCGGCGCCAAGCAAAGGCGATCGTAAAGCTTATCAAATGGATTTTCGCAACCCCAATGAAATGATGCGGGAAGCATTTTTAGACGAAGATGAAGGTGCCGATATTTTAATGGTAAAACCAGCTTTGGCTTATTTAGATGTGATTCAAAACTTAAGTCAACAAACGCAATTGCCGGTGGCTTGCTACAACGTTTCGGGCGAATATAGCATGGTAAAAGCAGCCGCACAAGCAGGTTGGATTGATGCTCAAAAGGTGATTATGGAAAACATGTTTGCCTTTAGCCGTGCCGGTGCAAACATCATCATTACCTATCACGCCCGAGAAATCTTAGAAAATAACTGGTTATAAGCCCCGTTATATTAAAAAACAAATTATGGCCAATTTTTTATCCAAGTTATTCTCAAAAAAGGAAGAAGTAAGCATACCTATTTTTCACGCCGATAAACCGGATATAAGCCGAGATCGGTCCGCTGAATTATTCGAAAAAGCTAAAAATTATTTTCCGGGTGGCGTAAATAGCCCAGTAAGAGCATTTAAATCGGTTTACGGTACGCCACTTTTTATTGAGAAAGGCGACGGGTGTCGTTTATGGGACGCCGATGGAAATGAATTTATTGATTTTTGTTGTTCTTGGGGTCCGCTTATTTTAGGACATAACCATCCAGCCGTTCGCGAAAAAGTAACTGAAGTGATGCAAAAAGGCATGAGCTTTGGTGCGCCAACTGCACTAGAAAACGAATTGGCCGAATTAATTCTAAGTCATAATAAATATTTGGAAAAAATTCGTTTCGTAAGTTCAGGTACCGAAGCCGTAATGTCGGCCATTCGTTTGGCTAGAGGGTACACTAAACGAGATAAAATTTTAAAGTTTGAAGGCTGTTACCACGGCCACGTAGATAGTTTATTGGTAAAAGCGGGTTCGGGTTTGGTTACTTTTGGCGAAACTTCATCGGCCGGTATCCCAAAATCTTTTGCCGACGAAACCATTGTGGTTCCATTAAACGACCAAAAAGCAGTTAAAGAAGCCTTTAAACGATTTAAAAATCAACTAGCAGCTATTATTATTGAAGGCGTTCCGGCAAATAATGGCCTTTTAATTCAGGATAAAGCCTTTGTACATTTCTTAAGAGATATTTGCACCAAAAACAAAAGCTTATTAATTTTTGATGAGGTAATAACAGGCTTTCGCATAGGTTTTGAGGGCGCTGCTGGGTATTATGAGGTGCAGCCCGATATTATAACCTATGGTAAAATAGTTGGGGGAGGGTTACCGGTAGGAGTTTATGGTGCTTCGGCGGCCATAATGAGTCATATTTCACCCGAGGGTGCGGTCTACCAAGCTGGGACCCTTTCGGGTAATCCGGTGGCTATGGCGGCGGGTATTGCCCAATTATCTGAATTGGCAAAGCCAGGCTTTTATAAAGATTTAAACGCCAAAACCCAAGAGTTTGTAGAATCTATTCAACGTTATGCCGATACGCATAACTTTGCTTTTAAAGTGTTTACTATTGGTTCTATTTTCTGGTTTGCCTTTACTAAAAAAGACATTAAAACAGCGGAGGCTATTGATCCGGCTAGCATGGATGAATTTAAAATCATGCACCGCGAATTGTTAAATCGTGGTATTTACATGGGTCCATCGGGTTACGAAGTGAGCTTTGTTTCGGCGGCACATACCAAAATTGATTTAGAGAAGGCAAAAAGGGCTATCTTTGAAAGTTTAGACATTGTTTTTAGAAAGAAATAAGCATGCGCAAAGCAATCTTACTATTTTATGTAGTTACATTTTACGTATTCGCCCAAATGGCTTGGTGGGGCTATTTATTAATAAAAGCTGAGCCCGATCGTAAATTGATGGTACTGGGTGAGGGAGCTGTTTTTTTATTTTTAGTGTGTATTGGTATTATACAAATTCACAAAACGCTTAGCCGCCAAGAGAAGTTGGCGCATCAACAAAAAAACTTTTTACTATCGGTTACACACGAGTTAAAATCGCCTTTGGCTTCTATAAAACTTTCGTTACAAACCATTTTAAAAAGAGTGTTAACTGCCGAACAACAGCAAGCACTCTTGGGAAATTCTTTAAAAGATATTGAACGATTAGACGATTTAGTAGAGAATATGCTCTTGGCTACGAAGATTGAAAATAGTTCGTATAGTTTTCCGAAAGATAAATTTAACCTATCAGAATTAGTAGAAAAAGTGGTAGAACGCTTACAAGTGCATGCTTGCAATTCACAAACTATTAAGTGTAGTGTTAGCCCCAATTTGTATTTAATTGGCGATGCATTTGCTATGAATTCGGTGCTGATTAATTTGATTGAAAATGCCGTAAAATATTCACCTGCTTGTGCCGAAGTGCTGGTAAGTTTAGAAAGCACTAACGGGCAAATGTGCATGCGGGTAGCCGACGAGGGTTCGGGCATACCCGATGTGGAAAAAAACCGTATTTTCGAAAAATTTTACCGTATTGGTAGCGAAGATACGCGTCAAACAAAAGGCACCGGCTTGGGTTTATATATTGTAAAAAAAGTATTAGAAACACATCAAGCAAGTATACAGGTAGTAGATAACACCCCAACAGGCAGCATATTTGAAATCACCTTTAATCAACAACATGATACCTAAACAACGTATTTTATTAGTAGAAGACGAGCTTCATTTACTCGATGCCATTAAGCTAAACCTCGAGTTAGAGGGCTATAAAGTAAGTACGGCTACAGATGGGAAAAAGGCGCTAAAAATTTTCAAAGAAGAGCGCTTCAACCTAATTATTTTAGATGTGATGTTGCCAGAGATAGATGGCTTTCAGGTGGCCGAAACTATCCGTTTAGAAAACTCGGAAGTACCTATTATGTTTTTAACGGCTAAAAATACGAGCGAAGATCGGGTGGCTGGCCTTAAAAAAGGAGCTGACGATTATTTAACCAAACCCTTTAACTTAGAAGAGCTGATTTTACGGGTAGGAATTTTGGTAAAACGCAGCCTTAAGGGTGATGATTTAAAAGAATTGCAATCGTACCGCATTGGTGATAAAACAATTTATTTCAATTCATTTGAGCTGAAGCAAGACGATGGAACCATGGTGGCACTTACCAAAAAAGAAACCATGTTGCTTAAATTGCTTATCGAACGTAAAAACGAAGCCGTTTCTAGAGAACAAATCTTAGAAACCGTATGGAATTACGATGTATATCCATCAACCCGAACTATCGATAATTTTATTCTTACGTTTCGTAAATATTTTGAACCCGATCAGAAAAACCCAACCTATTTCCATTCTATTAGAGGGGTAGGCTATAAATTTATGGATAGCTAATGTTTACTCGTAAAGTTCGCCTAGTTGTTATTCTAATGGGGCTGTTGCTTTTAGCCTGGACCTTAAATGAAAAAGTGTATCCCATTGCCGTTATTCTCGGTTTAGGCATATTTTTATTGATTTGGGGTTATTTTACCGAAGGCACTGTAGTAATGGCCGCTAAAGAATTTCATTTAAAAAATTACGATAGAGCCGAAGAATTGCTACAAGAAGTACCCGATCCGGAGCGCTTAAACAAACACCGCAGAGGGTTTTATGAATTTATTTATGGCAATATTGAATTGCACCGCCAAAATTACCAAGAAGCTGAGCGCCACTTTCAATTGGCTACTCGTTACCCCTTACGTAACACTAGCGACAAAGCCTTGGTTTGGACTCATTTGGCCAATATAAGTCTTCGTAAAAAAGAATTTGAACGTGCCCAAGTGTACGTAGAAAAAGCTAAATCACTCAAAATTACCTCGAGAGTAAAATTGATTATTGAAAAAATAGAACAAGAAATCCCCAAAAAATCGTGAGTATACCAAACCAATTAGATTCGTTATTTATAAAAGCTGCATTTTCTCAAAAAACCGAACGCCCACCCGTTTGGATGATGCGTCAGGCAGGTCGTTTTATGCCCGAGTATTGGGAAATTAAAAACAAATATTCGTTTTTAGAGATGTGCAAAACCCCCGAAATTGCCGCCGATGTAACCATGTTGCCAGTAGATTTATTGGGTATTGATGCCGCCATTTTATTTTCCGATATTTTGGTGACCGGCGAAGCAATGGGAGGCGATTTAAGTTTTACCCAGGGCATTGGTCCTAAATTTGCAAATCCGGTTCGTACTGCTGCCGATGTAGATGCGCTAGAAACCGAAGTTGGCGATCGTTTGCAGTATGTAGCCGATGCCATTAAAGTGGTACAGCAACGTTTAAACGGCAGCATTCCACTCATTGGATTTGCAGGCGCACCCTTTACGGTTATGAGTTATTTGGTAGAAGGTGGTTCTTCTAAAGATTTTAAATTAACCAAGCTGATGCTCCACAATCATCCGGAATTGGCGCATAAACTATTGGCAAAAATTGCCAAAGTAACTACCGATTATTTGAACCTACAAATAGCGGCTGGTGTTAATGCCGTTCAAATTTTCGATAGCTGGGCACAAGCACTTTCTTGGGACGATTACCGCGAATTTTCGCATCAATACATTCAGCAAATTATTGCAGGCCTACACCGAAAAGACATTCCTGTAATTTCTTTTTGTAAAGGTAGCTCGGTGTTTGCACCACTGATGGCCGAAGCAAAACCCGATGTAGTATCCATAGATTGGAATGTTGATTTAAAAGACATCAAACATCGCTTGCCTGCCGGTATTGCCGTACAAGGTAATTTAGATCCACATATTTTATATGCAGATAAATCGGTTATTAAAGATCGCATTCATCGTTTATTTGAGCGTATGCGTGGCGAAGATGGATTTATTTTCAACTTAGGCCATGGGGTTATGCCCGATATTCCGTTCGATAACGTGAAATACGCCGTAGAACTAATTAAAGAATTTAGATACTAAATGACGTACCTCTATTTTAAAGCCATACACATTATTTTTGTGGTTAGCTGGATGGCTGGCTTGTTTTATACTGTGCGTTTATTTATTTACCATACAGAGGCCAACGAACTTCCAGAAACCGAGCGTAACATTTTGCAAAAACAATACGGCATCATGGAATCGAGGTTATGGAACATCATTACCACACCAGCCATGGTGCTCTCTGTGTTGGCAGGTCTGGGTATGCTTTACATCAATCCAGCTTTAGTACAAGAAGGGTGGATGCAATTGAAACTAGGATTTGTAGTGGCCTTATTGGCATATCATTTTATTTGCCAACGCATGATAGCGCAATTTAAAGAGGGCATTTTCAACTGGTCATCCACTCAATTGCGTTTATGGAACGAAGTAGCTACTATACTCTTAGTAGCGATTGTGTTTGCCGTTATTCTCAGAACAGCACTCGATTTGGCCTATGGCCTCATCGGATTGGTAGTATTGGGCGGGAGTATTATGGTCGCGGTAAAACTTTATAAAAAATATCGTACGAAATAAGCAAGGCATACGCAACCTTTTATTTGTTTGGCGTGGGTTTTTTTATCTTTGGCCATGCCCAATACGCTTATTCAGCTTAATCAAGTTTCTAAATCCTATCCAAACAACCCTAATGGTGGGGTTGGGCAAATCAATTTGCGTATTCAGCAGGGAGAGTTTGTGGCTATTTTAGGAGAAAGTGGAAGTGGCAAAACTACTTTGCTAAAACTCATTTATGGCTTATTGAGCCCAACTGAAGGAGAGGTGTTGTTTCAAAAAAAAAAAATTTTAGGCCCCGAGGAAAAACTTATTCCGGGTCACGAGCATATGAAAATGATTGCTCAAAACTTCGACCTAAACACCTATGCCAAGGTGTATGATAATATAGCCTCCATGCTTTCTAATGCCGACTTAGAAGCTAAAAAACTGAATACCTTGGCTATGATGCAAGTCTTGCGCATCGACCATTTGGCCGAACGCCGTGCCGTAGACTTAAGTGGGGGAGAGCAGCAACGAGTGGCCATAGCTCGGGCCCTAATTACCAAGCCTCAGGTGTTATTGCTCGACGAACCTTTTAGTCAGGTTGATGTGCTGATGCGCAAACAATTGCGTGCCGATTTAAAACAACTTTCTAAAGAGCTAGGCATTACTATGATTTTAGTTTCTCACGATCCGCTTGATGGACTTTCTTTGGCTGATACCTTGCTGGTATTGAAACAAGGCGAATTACTTCAAGTAGGAACCCCCAATGAATTAATTGATAAGCCGGCAAATGCCTATGTGGCTAAACTATTGGGCGGTGCAAATGTGCTTCAGGCTCAAAACGCCAATCACATTTTAGGATTACAACTAGCAAGCAATCAAGTGTTGGTTAGTTATCCGCATGAACTTGCTATTGTTGATGAGGGTATCCAAGCACAGATTTTAGAAGTTCGTTATCAACTGCATGTAATGGAATTAGAGATTAAAGTAGCAGATTCGATACTGACTATTTGGGCACCATTAGGAAATTATGCCGTAGGGGCATCAATTCATATTGCTTTCCAAACCTATCGGATTACTTCGGCTGAGTAAGGCTTTCCTTTAAAATGAATTAAGCGATAGACATAGGCTTTTTTACACGCTTTGTTGTTTCTGCGAATGGTAATGGTATGGCTTAAATAAATCTGCTCAAATAAAGCGCCATAGGTTATTTTAGGGTCTGAATGCTGATCTGATAATACAATAGTGTACGCATTTTCACCAATTTTTAGTGGTTTTCTATGGGTATTTAACCATTCATACTGATGAATTTTATCAATAGGGCCTAGTGCAATCAAGTCTAAATGCAGAGGCATTGCCACATAATAATCTAAGTGTGCGGCAGGAAACCAATTGTTGCTAATAATATGCGCTGCTTTAAATTTCGTTTTTGCATCAGTGTTACTAATTTCAGAAAATTGGGATCGCAGTTGTTCCCAACCAAACATATCTAGTGTGAAATCCCCTTTACCAAGGGTGCCTTCGTTTTTTTCACCCAAGGTTCCCGGATAGTTATTGATTACACCAATGCCTACAAAAATAATGGTGATTAAAAGTATGCCTGCTCCTAGTATAACTTTAGGTATTTTTAGCGATACATGTCTATATTTTTGAGAAAAATAAACCGCCGTTAGCAATATAATTCCGCTATAAGCCGGGCCAGTCCAATGTGGTAGTACCTCTTTAAATAATGAAACCAAGGTGGCCAGTACAATAAGTGGTAAACTACACCACAAGAGCAATTTAGTTTGTGCTGGTTGAATGTCTAATTTTGATTTTATGGCGTGGTAACTAGCTTTTATAAAAGCCGGAAACAAAATGGGGCTTGTATAAATAAGTTGGCCTAACATAAATCGGCTAAAGGATAGTAGTGAAAAACCTCCACTGGCTACATCAATACGTTTACTATGAAAGGTGTAGGTAATAAATTGGTGGTCAATATTCCATTGAATAACGGGCCAGAAAAAAAGAAGTGTAATGCAGCCAGAAATATAAAGCACAGGTTGTTTAAACCAATTTCGTGCATAAAAAAGCAGATAACCGAGCAATCCGAACCATAAAAAAGCAGTATGAATTTTGCACAACATGCCTAAGCCTGCAAAAAACCCGAAAAAGAGTAAATTTCGTTTGTTGTAGGCATTAATTTGGTCTGTTTTGTTAAACCGAAGTAAACTATATAAACAAGCCAACCAACAAACCATTTGTGGAGAATCGGGTAAAATAAATGTGCCTGCAATAATGCTACCGTAAATGGTAAAATTGTAAATAAGTGCGGCTAAAAAACCTGTTTGCTCGTCTTTTAGTTGTTTGCCGCATACATATATCAGCCAAGTGGCGATGGCGCTACACACTATAGCTCCTAATCTGATAAAGAATACTTCGTCGACCTGTAAATCTAATGTGCTGAGTCGTATGAGCCAACCCACCATGGGCGGGTGATCAAAGTAATTCCACTGCATGCTTTGAGCATACATTCGGTAATATACCTCATCATTACCAAGCCCAATGCTGTATGCCAAAAGCATACGCAATAAGGTTGCTAGTGCGATTAAAAGAAAAATGCGATTCCTGAAATTCAAGATTTACTTAAACGTATAAAGGTAATTTGCCGAAAAATTCCAGAAAAAAACTAAACCAATAACTGCCAGCTTTACCAAGTAAAAATTCCCCTTAATTTTTTTTAGTAATATAAATAATAGCAAGGAGTTTATACCCAACCCTACGATTGAAATGACCAGAAATTTAAAAAATTGTTCGGTAGCAATGGGATTTTGGTTATCAAATGTCCAGCATTTATTCAGGATAAAATTATTAACCACTGCTATGCTGAAACCGCAGGCATTGGCCACAAATTTATTAATTTTTATTTTTTCTTTTAATAGCCAAGTGGTTCCAAAGTCTAAGCCCATTCCAGTAATTCCTACGAGTGCAAATTTGATGAGTTGGCTAGAAAAAAAGTAGGTCATAAGCTTGTTTGGGTAGGTTTTTCTCGAGAGGCTTTGGTATTTTTACTCCATTTTTTAACACCCTTCAGCGTTCGTTCAGCTAGGTCAATTGCAACAATACCAGATAAACAGCCAATTATGGCTCCAACTAAAACATCTAACAGAAAATGTTGGCCTAAATATATGCGTGAATATCCAACTAAAGTTGCCACAGCAAGAATTTGTATTTGCCATTTCCGACTTTTCATCACAATCATAATTACCGTAGCAATTGCAAATGCAGTAGTCGTGTGGCCCGATGGAAAACTATGTTGTGTTGCTATTTTAATCCCAGTAATAAATTGAGTATACTCTCCATTGGCGAAATATAATTTTGGCCGAGGTGCATCTACCATTCTTTTTAATATCTGAGCAATTAATCCTGAAATTATAAAGGCGTAAAACAAACTTAACGCATATATTTTTTTTCTGTAAAAAACTATAGCCAAAACACAAAATACTAAGGCAATTATTCCATCCCCTAAATTAGTGAAGAGTATAAAAAAGTAATCTAAAACAGGGTGATGGAAACTATTCAATAAAAAGAATGAATTTGATTTCCCACATATGCATAATACTGCAAAGCCTAGAACCAATAGTAGGGCAGTTCCATAGAAAAACCAATTGGCGTGTTTAATTTTAGAAATAAAATCAATTTTCATTCACCTACAATGTATACATCTTATGTAAACTGAAAATTAAGAGAAGGTTAAAAAAATGTCAATAACAAAAAAAGCATCCCCCGGTTTGGAGAATGCTTTTTTATCTTTTTTTGGTTTTACTCCGCTAAGCCTTCGGCTAACACCACTACTTTATTTTCTTTTACTTCTACCATACCACCTTTAATAGCAAAGGTTTGTGTTTCTTGGCCAGTACGCACCGTTACTTTGCCATCTTCTAAAGTAGATATTATGGGAGCATGGTCTTTTAATACTTCAAACGAGCCTAAAGTTCCCGGTACAGTTACCGAAGCGGCTTCGCCTTGAAATATCAATTGATCGGGTGTATAGATTTCTACGATCATTATGCCTCAGCTTCTGCTAATAATTTTTTACCTTTTTCTTTAGCATCTTCAATGGTACCTACCAAGTTGAAAGCTGCTTCTGGATACTCGTCCACTTCGCCATCCATAATCATGTTAAAGCCCTTGATGGTATCTTTAATATCAACCAGAACTCCTTTTAAGCCTGTAAACTGCTCGGCTACGTGGAACGGTTGCGACAAGAAACGTTGTACTTTACGAGCACGATATACTACCAATTTATCTTCTTCAGACAGTTCGTCCATACCTAATATGGCAATGATATCTTGTAACTCTTTGTAGCGTTGTAAAATTTCTTTTACACGTTGAGCAGTATCGTAATGTTCGTTACCTAAAACTGCTGGGTTCAAAATACGTGAGGTAGAATCTAGTGGATCTACCGCCGGATAAATACCCAACTCGGCAATTTTACGTGACAATACCGTGGTAGCATCTAAGTGGGCAAAGGTTGTTGCCGGTGCCGGATCCGTTAAATCATCAGCAGGCACGTAAACCGCTTGCACTGATGTAATGGATCCCTTTTTGGTAGAGGTAATACGCTCTTGCATTAAACCCATTTCGGTAGCCAAGGTTGGTTGGTATCCTACTGCCGATGGCATACGACCTAATAAAGCCGATACCTCAGAACCTGCTTGAGTGAAACGGAAAATGTTATCTACGAAGAACAAGATATCTTTTCCTTGTCCATCACCTTCACCATCACGGAAATATTCGGCAACAGTTAGTCCAGAAAGGGCTACACGTGCACGTGCACCTGGAGGCTCGTTCATTTGACCGAACACCAAGGTTGCTTTACTATCTTTTAATTTTTCTTGATCTACTTTATCTAAATCCCATCCGCCTTTTTCCATCGAATGTAAGAACTCGTCGCCGTAGTTAATTACACCCGATTCGATAAACTCACGTAATAAATCGTTACCCTCACGAGTACGCTCACCAACACCGGCAAATACCGATAAACCAGCATATGCTTTCGCAATGTTGTTTACCAACTCCATAATTAATACGGTTTTACCTACACCCGCACCACCAAACAAACCAATTTTACCACCTTTAGCATAAGGCTCTAGCAAATCAATTACTTTAATACCAGTGAAAAGCACTTCAGTTTCGGTAGATAATTCATCGAATTTAGGCGGAGTGTTGTGGATAGGATAGCCACCTGCATTGTCCACCGCACCAATTCCATCAATGGCTTCACCTACTACATTAAACAACCTGCCTTTAATTTTATCGCCAATAGGCATTTTAATTGCCGAACCCGTATCTACAACTTCCATTCCACGCACCAGTCCGTCGGTAGAGTCCATCGCAATGGCACGTACCCGATCTTCACCTAAGTGTTGTTGAACTTCTAAAACAATTTTTTGTCCGTTCTCTTTTTTAATCTCTAAGGCGTCGTAAATTTTTGGTAAGCTAGCATTGTTGCTAAAGCTAACGTCTACAACTGGACCGATAATTTGGGCAATTTTTCCTTTGTTTGGCATATAAATTCGATAAAATTTTAATCTATCAAGCGTTTAATAAGCATTTCTAATTTTGAATGCTTTTTCGGTCTGCAAAAATACATTTTATAGCCGAAAAGAAAAACAGCTACACAAAGATTTTTTATAATCAGTCAACTATTAAAATTCTACTACTTTTGAGGGATGAAAAGAGTGCTAGTAACCGGTAGCAATGGCTTGTTGGGGCAAAAACTTATTGATTTGGCTTTGGCCCAATCCGATATTAGTTTAGTGGCAACTTCTAGTGGCTCCAATAGGCACCCCATAAAAGTTGGATATGCCTATCAAGAACTTGATGTATGCGATACCGATGCGCTACGTGCAGCAATTGTAAAACACCACCCAAAAGCAATTATTCATACAGCAGCCATGACCAATGTAGATGCCTGCGAATCTAACCAAGAAGCCTGTGAAAAGTTAAATGTTACAGCCGTAGCATCTTTAGCAACATTATGCCAAGAATTTAATATTCAACTCGTACACCTATCAACCGATTTTATTTTTGATGGCGCCGATGGCCCTTATACCGAAGACGATATTCCGAACCCCTTGAGTTTTTACGGCCAAAGCAAGTGGAAAGCAGAGCGGGCTATTGTAGCTGCTGGTTGTAATTACGCCATTTTGCGCACCATAATTGTATATGGAGTAGCCGCAGAAATGAGCCGATCTAATATTGTGCTTTGGGCAAAAAATGCGCTCGAAAAAGGAGAAACCATTTCGGTAGTAAACGATCAGTGGCGCATGCCAACCCTGGCAGAAGATTTAGCGGCAGCCTGTTTGGCCGCCGTACAAAAAGAAGCACATGGCATATTTCATGTATCGGGTAAAAACTTCATGAACATGGTAGAATTGGTACAACAAGTGGCCGATTTCTGGCATTTAGACGCCTCTTTAATTATACCCATTACTTCCGCATCGCTCAATCAGGCTGCAAAACGTCCGCCCAAAACCGGCTTTGTATTAGCTAAAGCCATTTCCCAACTCGGGTATCAACCACATTCTTTTGTAGAAGGTTTAGCGCTAGTAGATGCGCAACTAAAGGCTTAAACACCTATATTTGATCCTCAAATTAAAAACATTATGGCAGTAGCAATTGGCCAAAAGGCCCCAGATTTCACCCTTTTTTCAAGCGATTTAAAAGAAGTTAGCTTGAGCGATTATGCAGGTAAAAAAGTAGTGATACATTTCTTTCCTATGGCGTTTACCGGCGTATGTACCACGCAGTTGTGCACCATGAGAGATAGTTTTGGCTATTACGAAGGCTTAGGTGCCGAAGTACTTGGCATCTCTGTAGATTCGCCATTTACCTTGGCTAAGTTTAAAGAAGATAACACGTACCAATTTCCGTTACTTTCTGATTTTAATAAAGAAGTTTCTCAAGCATACGGTGCGTATTACGATGAATTTGTATTCAATTTGAAAGGCGTTTCTAGACGAGCTGCATTTGTAGTAGATGAAAATCAACAACTCATATATGCCGAAGTCTTAGAATCAGCTGGCGATTTGCCCGATTTTGATGCTATACGAACAATCGTTAAGCAATAATTACCTAAACACTTTGGTATTTTGATCGGATATGCTATTTTTGCAATCCGATTCGGAATGGACCTGTAGCTTAATTGGATAGAGCACCTGACTACGGATCAGGAGGTTAGGGGTTCGACTCCCTTCAGGTCCACTACCAAAAGCCTTTTCGCCCAACAACCGGAAAGGCTTTTAATTTTTTGCACTGTATGCCCATGCTTAATCTCGTACTATTTGGCCCTCCTGGCGCTGGTAAAGGAACTCAATCTCAAAATTTAATTGATAACTATCAATTAATACACCTTTCTACAGGCGATTTATTGCGTAGTGAAATTACGCAGGGTACCACTCTGGGTATGGAAGCCAAAAAGCTAATGGATCAAGGTATTTTAGTTCCAGATGAGGTGGTTATTGGTATGATTAGTAATAAGTTAGATAGTAATAAAGATGCCAAAGGGTTTATTTTCGATGGTTTTCCTCGTACGGTAGCCCAAGCAGAAGCCTTAGATGCTTTGTTAGCTAGCAAACAATCAGTTATTACTGGAATGATTGCCTTAGAAGTATCCGACGATGAATTAGAGCGTCGTTTGTTATTAAGAGGAAAAGAATCGGGTCGTCCGGATGATGCCAATCCCGAAGTAATTCGCAAACGCATTGTGGAGTACAATACTAAAACTGCTCCGGTAGCTAATTTTTATAAAACACAAAACAAATTTTATAGCATTCCTGGTGTGGGTCAAATCGATGATATTTTCGCTTCGCTTCGCCAGGTAATAGATACACTATAAACTCATAAAAAATAATAGAAGCGGATGGTAGGATAGACTGCTTATCCGCTTTTTTTGTAAAAAAAAATAAAAAAATGTCGCAAGGTTCTAATTTCGTTGACTATGTAAAAATCTGTTGCCGTTCCGGAAAAGGAGGGGCAGGATCTGCGCATTTACACCGCGACATCAATACCTCTAAAGGTGGTCCCGATGGCGGCGATGGCGCCCGTGGTGGTCACATTGTATTAAAAGGCAATGCCCAGCTTTGGACCTTACTTCACTTAAAATACAGAAAACACGTAATTGCTGGCGATGGTGGAAATGGAGAGCCAGCTTTGCGCACCGGTAAAACCGGTAGAGACGATGTTTTGGAAGTACCCTTGGGAACCGTAGCCAAAAATGCCGAAACTGGAGAAGTATTATTTGAAATAACCGAAGATGGTGAAACTCAAATTTTAACTCACGGTGGTCGTGGAGGGTTAGGTAACTGGCATTTCAAGTCGGCCACGCAACAAACCCCACGTTTTGCTCAACCCGGCGAACCGGGTAAAGAGGAGTGGATGATTTTGGAGTTAAAAGTATTGGCCGATGTAGGTTTGGTAGGTTTCCCAAATGCCGGAAAATCAACACTACTTTCGGTAGTTTCAGCTGCTAAGCCCGAAATTGCAGATTATGCCTTTACCACCTTGGTGCCAAACTTAGGTATCGTATCCTATCGCGATAGCAAATCGTTTATTATGGCCGATATCCCCGGAATTATTGAGGGAGCATCGAAAGGTAAGGGCCTTGGATTTAGATTCTTGCGCCACATTGAGCGGAATGCCGTATTGTTATTTATGGTGCCGGCCGATACTAGCAGAAGCATTGCAGAGGAATACCAAATTTTGCTCAACGAGTTAGAGGCCTATAATCCAGAGTTGATGCATAAGCCAAGGGTGCTAGCCATTACTAAGAGCGATTTGTTGGATGAGGAATTGACCCAAGAAATGGCCAAAGATTTACCTAAAATGCCACATATCTTTATTTCATCGGTAGCTCAAAAAGGCATTACCGAATTGAAAGATTTGTTGTGGAAAGCCATCAATTCCTAGCAAAATCACCTACATTTACTTCGTATGAGAATAGCCATTAACGGTTTTGGAAGAATTGGACGCACCTTTTTGCGTATAGCCCTGCAACAGCCAAGTTTGCAGGTAGTGGCTATAAACGATTTGGCCGATCCGGAAACATTAGCGCATTTATTTAAATACGATTCGGTACACGGCGTTTTTGCCGGTGATGTAGAAGTGCAGGATAATTACTTGCTCATAAATAAACAAAAAATACAAATTTTCTCCAAAAAAAATCCCGAAAATTTAGCTTGGAAAGATTTAGCTATTGATTTGGTCATTGAATCTACCGGGCAGTTTACCACGCAAAAATTAGCCAATGCACACCTTTTAGCTGGCGCAAAACAAGTGCTTATTTCAGCGCCTTCGGCAGATAAAAGCATACCCACTGTGGTGTTGGGCGTAAATGAAAAACAAATAGAGTTAAGTGCCCCCATACTATCCAATGCTTCGTGTACCACCAATAATGTGGCATCCTTAATAAAGGTTCTCGACGAGCATTGGGGCATTATAGATGGCTATATTACCACAGTCCACTCCATGACTAGCGATCAGAATTTACACGATGCGCCTCATAAAGATTTGCGAAGAGCCAGAGCAGCCTCTGCCTCCATTATCCCAACCACCACTGGTGCTGCCAAAGCCATTACTAACATTTTCCCACATTTAGAGGGTAAATTGGGTGGTGCAGGTATTCGAGTGCCGGTATTAAATGGTTCTTTAACCGATTTTACCTGCACCTTAAAGAAGCCGGTTACGGTTGCCGAAATAAATGAAGCTTTCAAAAAAGCATCAAAAAATGAATTAAAAGGCATTTTAGCCTATACTGAAGATCCTATTGTATCGGTAGATATTTTAGATAATCCACATTCTTGTATTTTCGATGCCCAGCTTACATCCGTAGTAGGGGGCTTGGTGAAAGTGGTAGGTTGGTACGACAATGAGGTTGGTTATTCGAATAGATTGGTAGAATTGGCCCTAAAATTAGCTCAATTAAGGAGCTAACTCTATGATTCGTTTTATTCAACCAGAAGATGTATTGCCTCTGCGGGCCGCCGTATTAAGAAACGGCCAAAGACTCCCACAAGATTGTGAATTTGCTGGTGATAAAGATTCCGAATCATTCCATGTAGGAGTTGAGCAAGATGGGCAGGTAGTTTGCGTGGCTAGTTTTTTGCCGCAAGCCCGTGAAGGATATCAAGGCAAGGGCTATCAATTAAGAGGTATGGCTACTTATCCTGAGCATCAAAGTAAAGGGTTAGGATCGCAATTGGTTGGCTTTGCTCTAGCGCATTTACAACAAAATGCCGTAGATTATGTTTGGTGCAATGCCCGCGAAGCTGCCTTTCCGTTTTATCAAAACCTGGGCTTCAACTTTATTTCCGAAACCTTCGATATTCAGGGTATTGGCCCACATAAAGCCATGTATTTGCCCTTAAAATCAATAAAATAACTAATTTAGCGCCTTAATAAAATATACATGAAAACAGTAGATTCGTTTAATTTTTCAGGAAAAAAAGTGCTCATTCGAGTAGATTTTAATGTACCTCTTGATGAAAAATTTAATGTAACTGATGATAATCGCATTCAAGGTGCCTTGCCTACCATTACTAAAATTTTAAACGACGGCGGTTCTTTAATTTTAATGTCGCATTTAGGCAGACCCAAAGATGGTCCCACCGAAAAATATTCATTAAAACATATCCTAACCTATTTATCTAAGGTGTTAAATCGTCCGGTAGCATTTGCCGACGATTGCATTGGCGCTTCTGCAGCAGAACAAGCAGCAAAACTACAGCCAGGGCAAGTATTGCTTTTAGAAAATCTTCGTTTTCATAAAGAAGAAGAAAAAGGAGAGTTAGCTTTTGCTGAGAAATTAGCTGCTTTAGGCGATGTGTATGTGAACGATGCTTTTGGTACCGCCCACCGAGCACATGCTTCTACGTCCATTATTGCACAATTTTTTCCGCAAGCAAAATATTTCGGCTACCTCATGGCTGCTGAATTAGAAAATGCAGAAAAGGTGCTCAATCATCCAGCACGTCCGTTTACGGCCATTATGGGTGGTGCAAAAGTATCTGATAAAATTTTATTAATAGAACAGCTATTGAATAAAGTAGATCACCTTATTATTGGAGGTGGTATGGCCTATACTTTTGTGAAAGCACAAGGTGGCCAAATTGGTACCTCTATTTGTGAAGACGATAAATTGGATTTAGCCAATTCGCTCTTGAAAAAAGCAGTAGAAAAAGGAGTGAAAATCCATTTGCCCGTAGATACTTTAGTCGCTGATGCCTTTTCAAATGAAGCCGCTACTCAAGTATGTGAAACTGCCGCAATTCCTACAGATTGGATGGGCTTAGATATTGGTCCGAAAACGGCCGAGCATTTTGCGGTAGTAATTAAGCAATCAAAAACCTTGCTTTGGAACGGCCCAATGGGTGTTTTTGAATTCGAATCGTTTGAGAAAGGAACGAAAGCTGTTGCCCTAGCGGTGGTAGAAGCTACCAAAGCAGGTGCTTTTTCTTTAATTGGCGGTGGCGATTCTGCAGCAGCCGTTTCTAAATTTAAGTTAACCGAAGAGGTAAGCTACGTTTCTACGGGTGGCGGTGCTCTTTTAGAATATATGGAAGGCAAAGAATTGCCGGGTGTAAAGGCAATTAATAGCTAGCCCTAGAAAATAATCCCACTTCATTAAAACCCGCTCTGGCATTCCCAGAGCGGGTTTTTTTGTACCCAATTGGGAAAAATAAAATGTGGAAAACTTTTTTGTGGGAGATTGTGGTAAAAAGTGGAGAAATTCTATATTTTTACTCTTGCTAAAAACCACAAAAACCTACATGGCTCATTTTTTAGGAGAATTCGATTGTAAACTGGACGCCAAAGGCAGGCTCATGATTCCGGCTGGCTTGAAAAAGCAGTTGCCCGAAGCAGAGCGTGAAGGTTTGGTGATTAACCGTG
>Ga0209107_10000029_pt1 | contig 85267 bp, 80 predicted proteins | sample LakErihyJuly2011_2_FD_187460 | JGI IMG/M metagenome (GOLD analysis project Ga0209107, IMG submission 187460) | Freshwater microbial communities from dead zone in Lake Erie, Canada - CCB hypolimnion July 2011 (SPAdes) (version 2) | ecosystem: Environmental > Aquatic > Freshwater > Lentic >...
ACGGCATAGATATCCGCAGCTACGACCTGGGCTATTTGCGTGCTAAAGTGGCTACCGTATTGCAAGATGTATTCTTGTTTTCCGATACCATTGCCAATAACATCAGCCTCTACCATCCAAACATTACAAAAGAGCAAATGTTGCAAGCGGCAGAACAAGTAGGCGCCAAAGCTTTTATTGATAAATTACCTGGAGGCTTTGATTATCAGGTGATGGAACGTGGCGCTACGCTCTCTACCGGACAAGCCCAGTTGCTTTCTTTTATACGAGCCATGGTCTACAATCCAGCTATTTTGGTATTAGATGAAGCCACTTCTTCGGTAGATACGGCCACCGAAACTTTGATACAAGATGCTGTGCTAAAGCTCATGAAGGGCAGAACCTGTGTAGTAATAGCACACCGTTTATCTACCATACAACACGCAGATAAAATTATAGTGCTCGATGCTGGAGAAATTAAAGAATCGGGTACCCACCAAGAATTGTTAAAGCTGAATGGCTATTATAAAACCCTCTATCAATTGCAATTTTCCGATTTAAAAAAGGGTAGCTACTTCGCAGATTGCTAGGAATACAATCGCATAAAAAAATCGTCTTATTTCTGAACTTACTTTGATTCTCACTTGCTTTCTAGTAGCTTTGCGCTACAATTAACTATACAAAATGAGCGTACTCGTAAATAAAAATTCTAAAGTCATTGTACAAGGCTTTACCGGTAACGAAGGAACCTACCACGCTACCCAAATGATTGCCTACGGAACCAATGTGGTGGGTGGTGTAACTCCAGGAAAAGGTGGTCAGCAACATTTAGAAAAACCCGTATTTAATACCGTAAAAGATGCGGTAGATAAAACTGGTGCCGATGTATCGATTATTTTTGTACCCCCAGCTTTTGCTGCAGATGCCATTATGGAAGCTGCTGAAGCTGGAATTAAGGTGATTGTTTGTATTACTGAAGGTATCCCAACAAAGGATATGATTCAGGTAAAAGAATATATTTCAGATAGAGATTGCCGTTTAATTGGCCCCAATTGCCCCGGTATTATTACTGCCGATGAAGCAAAAATTGGTATCATGCCGGGCTTTATCTTTAAAAAAGGAAAAGTGGGTGTGGTATCTAAATCGGGTACCTTAACCTACGAAGCTGTAGACCAAGTAGTAAAAGCAGGTATGGGCATTTCTACTGCCATTGGTATTGGTGGCGACCCGATTATTGGTACCCCAACCAAAGAAGCCGTTGAATTGTTAATGAACGATCCGGAAACTGAAGGCATTATTATGATTGGTGAAATTGGTGGCGGTATGGAAGCAGAGGCTGCTCGTTGGATTAAAGCTAATGGTACCAAACCTGTTGTTGGCTTTATTGCCGGCCAAACAGCTCCAGCCGGACGTAGAATGGGACATGCTGGAGCCATTGTTGGTGGCGCCGACGATACGGCAGCTGCTAAAATGAAAATTATGGCCGAGTGCGGCATTCGTGTAGTAGCCTCACCTGCCGAAATTGGTGTAGCCATGGTCGAAGAATTAAAAAAAGCAGGCAAACTCTAAGTTCAATTTATAATACAAAAATACCTATGCCGTTTAATCTGCATAGGTTTTTTAATTTATAATCAGCAAATTATGAAAAAATATATCAGCCTTTTACTACTTTGTTTTAGCATTCAACTTAGCGCTTGTGCGCAAAAGCCAAGTGCTACTACGCAAACCAATAAAAAAATGGAATACAATAAATTAAGTCCCGAAGAAGAATACATTATTCTGAATAAAGGTACCGAGCGCCCATATACGGGTAAACTTTTAGCCAATAAGGAAGTGGGTACCTACGTGTGTCGCCGTTGCAATGCGCCATTGTACCGTTCCGAAGATAAGTTTGATTCGCACTGCGGCTGGCCGAGTTTTGATGACGAGATTAAAGGAGCCGTAAAGCGCACAACCGATGCCGATGGTATGCGCACCGAAATTACCTGTGCCAAATGTGGCGGTCACTTAGGCCATGTATTTTTAGGCGAAGGGCTGACAGATAAAAATACCCGTCATTGTGTTAATTCTATTTCTATGAGTTTTGTGCCGGCCAAAAAGCAGTAAAATGTTAGTCAATTTTAAATAAAATACCTATTTTCAATTTTTATAATACCTATTAAGCATGAAATTATTAGAAGGAAAAGTGGCCTTAATTACTGGAGCATCTAAAGGTATTGGTCGTAAAATTGCCGAAAAATTTGTGGAACAAGGTGCCCATGTGGCCTTTACTTATTTATCATCGGTAGAAAAAGGAGAAGCCTTAGAAAAGGAATTGAAAAAAGGTTCGACTAAAGTAAAAGGCTACCGTTCTGATGCCTCTAATTTTGTTGAAGCAGAGAAATTAATTGAAGCTATTGTTGCCGATTTTGGCACCTTAGATATTGTAGTAAACAATGCCGGTATCACTAAAGATGGCCTATTAATGCGTATGACTGAAGAAAATTGGGATGATGTATTAAACATCAACTTAAAATCAATTTTTAATATAACCAAAGCAGCTTCTAAAATTATGATGAAAAACCGCAAGGGCGTGTTTGTAAATATGAGTTCGGTGGTGGGTGTACAAGGTAATGCAGGCCAGTCTAACTATGCTGCTTCTAAAGCCGGAATTATTGGTTTTTCGAAGTCTATTGCAAAAGAATTGGGTTCCCGTAATATTCGTACCAATGTGGTGGCACCGGGTTTTATTCGTACCGAAATGACCGATGTATTAGATCCGAAAGTGGTAGAAGGCTGGGCACAAGCCATCCCGTTAAAACGTGCTGGTGAAACCGAAGATGTGGCCAATGTATGTGTATTCTTGGCTTCGGATATGAGCGCTTATGTAAACGGACAAGTATTGTCGGTTTGTGGAGGGATGTTGTAACTAATTTAAATACCTATATAAAAAAAGCCTCTCCAATTTGGAGAGACTTTTTTGTTAGAAGAAAAAGAAACGTTTCTTCTTCTCTTTTTTGGGTTCTTCTACAATAACGAAAATTTCTTCGTTGGGTTTTTTCATTAAGTACTTTTCACGGGCAAACTTTTCCATAGTGGCCGGTTTGGTATTTAATTCTATTAAATCTCTTTTCACTAATTTAGTTTCATGGGCATAAAAATCTTTTTCGGATCGTAGTTTAGCCACTTGTGTACGGTATTCGTACTGTGAGATAAAATCGTTTGAATCGAAAAAAAGCATCCATGCTAAAAAGGCTACGCTGGCTAAGAGGTACTTATTGCTAACTATATTGAGTATCTTTTTCATAGCGGTTTAAGAGCTTAATTGGTTATTTTCTGTTTAAATATTTAAAATCTTTACCAATAAAACGTGCAGATGCACCTAATTCTTCTTCAATACGTAATAATTGATTGTATTTAGCTACTCTATCAGAGCGTGAAGCAGAACCGGTTTTAATTTGTCCGCAATTTAAGGCAACGGCTAAATCGGCAATGGTCACATCTTCAGTTTCGCCAGAACGGTGACTCATTACAGAAGTATAGCCGTTGTTTTGAGCCAATGAAACGGCATTAATAGTTTCGGTTAAAGAACCAATTTGATTTACTTTTACCAGGATAGAGTTTGCCGTATGGGTATCAATACCTTGTTGTAAACGTTTTACATTGGTTACGAACAAATCATCGCCTACCAATTGTACGTTGTCGCCAATTTTCTCGGTTAGTAATTTCCAACCTGCCCAATCGTCTTCGGCCATACCATCTTCAATAGATATAATCGGGTATTTAGCAGCTAATGAGGCTAAATAATCTGCTTGCTCTGCACTGCTACGAATGGCTCCTTTGGCGCCTTCAAATTTGGTATAATCGTATTTGCCATCTTTAAAAAATTCTGAAGCGGCACAGTCAAAGGCTAAATAAATATCTTTACCTGGTTTGTAACCTGCTTTTTCAATGGCTTTTAAAATAGTTTCTACGGCATCTTCGGTACCTTCAAAAGTGGGTGCAAAACCGCCTTCATCGCCTACAGCTGTAGATAAACCACGATCGTGTAAAATCTTTTTCAAGTTATGAAATACCTCGGTACCCCAACGTAAGGCTTCTGAGAAAGAAGAGGCTCCGGCTGGCATAATCATGAATTCTTGGAAAGCGATAGGCGCATCTGAGTGCGAACCACCGTTTACAATATTCATCATTGGAATAGGCAAGGTATTTGCGTTTACACCACCAATATAGCGGTATAACGGCTGGCGACTTTCTTGTGCTGCGGCTTTGGCTACAGCCAAAGAAACACCCAAAATGGCATTGGCGCCAATTTTACCCTTATTTTCGGTACCGTCTAATTTTATCATTAAACTGTCGATTGCGTTTTGTTCAAATACATCTACGCCTATCAATTCTTCGGCTAAAATTTCATTTACGTTTTTAACAGCTTGTAAAACGCCTTTACCCATATATATAGCCTTGTCTTCATCACGAAGTTCTACGGCTTCGTGAATGCCCGTAGACGCACCAGAAGGTACGGCCGCACGGCCTAGTATTCCATTTTCGGTAATTACGTCTACCTCAATGGTAGGGTTGCCTCTCGAATCTAAAATTTGGCGGGCGTGTACATCTAAAATTAAGCTCATATTATTTTTCTGTTCTAAAAATAAGGTTTTATACGTTCATTAGTTTAATAAAATCATCGAATAAATAGCGGGAGTCGTGAGGGCCTGGCGATGATTCGGGGTGGTATTGTACTGAAAAAGCTTTTTTATCTTTTACCCGTATGCCTTCAATAGATTGGTCGTTTAGGTTGATGTGGGTAATTTCTACTTTATCTGAACTGCGCACATCTTCGGGCACTACACCAAAACCGTGGTTTTGGGAAGTAACTTCACAATGATCGATGATGATGTTTTTTACTGGGTGGTTTAAACCACGGTGACCATTAAACATTTTTACGGTGCGTATATCATTGGCTAAGGCTAACAATTGATGCCCCAAACAAATACCAAATAAAGGTTTATCGGCGGCTAAAATAGTTTTCACGGTAGCAATAGCATAGGGCATAGCCGATGGATCGCCGGGACCGTTGGAAATAAAATAGCCGTGAGGCTTAAAGGTTTCCATTTCTTCGAAAGTAGTTTTGGCCGGAAATACCTTGGCGTATATATCGCGGCTATCGAAATTGCGTAAGATATTTTTCTTTACACCTAAATCAAGTACTGCTACTCTGTATTTGGCTTTCTCGTTACCTGTAAAATAAGGGGTTTTGGTTGATACTTGCGATGAAAGTTCGAGCCCGTCCATGGAAGGTACGTCTGCTAATTTCTTTTTAAGCGCATCAATATCTAGTGTTTCGGAAGAAATAATGGCATTCATAGCGCCCTTGCTACGAATATGGCGCACCAGGGAACGGGTATCTACATCCGAAATGCCTACAATTTCATCGTCTTCAAAATAATCTTGAATAGATTGATTGGCTTCTTTTCGGCTGTAGGGTATGCTGAAATTTTTGCAAACTAGACCGGCAATTTTTATGCTATCCGATTCAATTTCATCGTTTTTGATGCCGTAATTTCCAATGTGTGCATTGGTAGTAACCATCAGCTGGCCGAAGTACGAAGGATCGGTAAAGATTTCTTGATAGCCGGTCATTCCGGTATTAAAGCAGATTTCGCCGGTGGTGGTACCAATTTTTCCGGCAGCTTTTCCGTGATACACAGTGCCATCTGCAAGTACTAAAATAGCCGGTAGGGCGGTTTGTGCTGTCATTTTTTTAGAGCAAATTTAGGTGTGTTACAAGAAAAAAAAGTGAAATGGGCTAGGAGTTTTCCTGCTTGTTGAATGGCCCAATGAGGTGCATTTACGCTTACTTTCACGGGAAACAAAGATACTATTTTTTTCGTTTTATGCTTAAATATGAATTGCTTTTTAAGCTATTTTTATCCACACTAGCATTTTAAATTTTACCTTTGTTCAAATCAAGCCTTAAAATACCCAAGCGCCATGTCTATACACAAAGAAATTAAGCGAATTACCACCCATACCTTGCAAGAAATGAAAGATCGTGGCGAAAAAATTGCGATGCTTACCTCCTACGATTTTTCGATGGCAACCATTGTGGATGATGCCGGTATTGATGTGATTTTGGTGGGCGATTCTGCTTCGAACGTGATGGCGGGCCACGAAACTACCTTACCCATTACCCTCGATCAAATGATTTACCATGCCGCTTCGGTGGTACGAGCGGTAAAACGTGCGTTGGTGGTGGTCGATTTGCCTTTTGGTTCGTATCAAGGAAATTCGAAAGAGGCACTCAATTCGGCCATTCGCATTATGAAAGAATCGGGTGCGCATGCCGTAAAATTAGAGGGTGGTGCCGAGGTGAGAGAATCTATTGAGCGTATTGTAACGGCAGGTATTCCGGTTATGGGGCATTTGGGTTTAACGCCTCAATCTATTTATAAATTTGGTACCTATACCGTACGAGCGAAAGAAGAAGCAGAAGCTGAAAAATTAAAATCAGATTGTATAGCGCTGCAAGAGGCGGGTTGTTTTTCTATTGTATTGGAAAAAATTCCAGCCAAACTGGCCGCCGAAGTAAGCAAAACCTTGCAGGTGCCCACTATAGGTATTGGTGCAGGCTCGGCTTGCGATGGTCAAGTTTTGGTAATAAATGATATGATTGGCCTGACTAAGGGCTTCCGCCCACGCTTTTTACGCCAGTATTTAGACTTATACACCGAAATTAATGGAGCGGTACAATCCTACATCCGCGATGTAAAAGCGGTTGATTTTCCGAACGAAAAGGAACAATACTAATGCCCATTACTGATAAAGACATTTTATTTGAGGATAACCACCTGATTGCTGTAAACAAACGTGCCGGCGATATTGTACAAATAGACGATACCGGCGACGAGCCTTTAGACGAGCAAGTTAAAAAGTACATTGCTGCGAAGTATAACAAACCCAATGGCGCTTTTTTAGGTGTGGTGCATCGTTTAGATCGACCGGTAAGTGGGGTAATTTTGTTTGCCAAAACCAGCAAGGCGCTAGAACGTATCAACCTTATGTTCAAGAGCCGTGAAATGAAAAAAACCTATTGGGCGGTGGTGCGCAATCGCCCACAACCAACCGAAGGGAATTTGGTACATTGGTTGGTAAAAAATTCGCAGAAAAATGTAACCAAAGCCCACGATAAGGAAGTGGCCGGTAGCCAACGTGCCGAATTGAATTATAAATTGATTGGAGAGCTAAATGGTTATTATTTAATTGAGGTTGACCCGATTACAGGTCGCCCACACCAAATACGGGTACAGCTTTCTACGCTCGATTGCCCTATTGTGGGCGATAATAAATACGGCTACCCCCGAGGTAGTTTACTGAAAAGCATTTGCCTACACGCCCGAAAATTGCAATTTATACATCCGGTAAAAAAAGAACCGGTAAGCATTTTTGCCCCATTGCCAAAAGATGGTTTTTGGGAGCGTTTTGAGGGGTTTTAGTGATACTTTTTAAAATCCTTTTTTAATTCAAATCTGCTGTTTTCGTATTGTTAAGCGTTGACTAATTAGCACGTTTTAGCAATTTATCTGCATTAAATACAAGCACTAAGGCACTAAATACAAATATCATTAACACTTCCAAAGAAAGAATGTAATAAGGCCATGGCCCTAACAAATCGAAAATAGTTTTTACTTGCGGTTTAGCCATTAAAAAGAGGTAATTGCTACCCAAAAATAAGTTAATGGGTGTAACCAATAGTGCAAAAATATTGAGCCCAATCATGGAGTTTACCATATCTTTCCACGTGATGCGCCAACCGTAAATTTGCATGGCAAAAATTCCGGCAAAGGGTAAAAAGGCATGTACGGCCCAATATCTAAAAAATTCGTGGTGAGGAAAAGATTCTTCTAATGAAGGCGTAAATAGGGCCTGCAGCGTTCCGGCAATTACCCAAAAAAAGGCAATACCCCAAAATTTTCGCCATTTATAATACATAATAAAAGGCATGAGTATAATCATGGCATTACAGAGGTGAAAAGGCAAATCTTCCCGAATATCGAAACTGCCTGCTGCAAGCGTAATAAATGGCTTGGTAATTTGCAACAGCAAGCCAATACCTAAAATAATGGTAATGGCATTACGCGATTGAACTTGCGTAAACCGGTATTTTGCCAATAAAACAAGTATGAGGGCAATGGCCACACAAACGGCAACGGCTATACCGTGCTCTTGCGTGTAACTTTTAAATTGTCCGTTTTCGTAAAGTACTGCACTCCAATTCATTAGTTGAAAATACAAAATAATTGTTTAAACCTAGAGTTTGACGCAAAAAAAAGCCCCCAATTTTTGGAGGCTTTTTGAATCTTAAAAAGGTAATTAGGCCAATTTAGCTTGTAAATTGCTGTTTATGGCTTCTAAAAACTCTTCGGTATATAAATAATGTTCACCGTGATTTACTTTGTTTCCATGAATGTTTACGGCTAAATCTTTAGTCATTTTGCCACTTTCTACAGTTTCTACACAAACTTGCTCTAAAGTTTTGCAGAAATTAACGAGTTCGGTGTTGTTATCTAAAATACCACGGAACTCTAAACCTCTGGTCCAAGCGAAAATAGAAGCAATAGGGTTAGTAGAAGTTGGTTTTCCGGCTTGGTGATCGCGGTAGTGGCGGGTAACCGTACCGTGTGCCGCTTCGGCTTCCATGGTTTTGCCATCGGGCGTAACCAAGGTAGACGTCATTAAGCCCAAAGATCCAAAGCCTTGTGCAACGGTATCCGATTGCACGTCGCCATCGTAGTTTTTACACGCCCAAACAAAGTTGCCATGCCATTTTAAGGCAGAAGCCACCATGTCGTCAATAAGGCGGTGTTCGTACACCAAGCCGTTTTGTTCAAACTTGGCTTTGTAATCTGCTTGGTAAATTTCTTCGAAAATATCTTTAAAACGGCCATCGTATTTTTTCAAGATGGTGTTTTTGGTAGATAAATATAAGGGCCATTTTTTCATTAATGCCTGGTTAAAGCAGGCATGTGCAAAACCACGAATAGATTCGTCGGTATTGTACATGGCCATAGCCACGCCATCGCCTTTAAAATTGTACACTTCAAATTCTTGTACGGTGCCGTCTTCGCCTTCAAATTTTACGGTCAATTTCCCCTTTCCTTTGGTTACAAAATCAGTTGCTTTGTATTGATCACCAAAAGCATGACGGCCAATGCAAATAGGAGCGGTCCAGTTAGGAACCAAACGAGGTACATTGCTCATAACAATGGGTTCGCGGAATACGGTACCATCTAAAATATTACGGATGGTTCCGTTTGGCGATTTCCACATTTGCTTTAAATTGAACTCTTTTACACGAGCCTCATCAGGTGTAATGGTAGCACATTTAATACCTACTCCATATTGTTTAATGGCGTTGGCGGCATCAATGGTTACTTGGTCGTTTGTCTCATCGCGGTATTCCATACCTAAATCATAGTATTTAATGTCTAGGTCTAGGTAAGGAAAAATCAATTTGTCTTTAATGAATTTCCAAATAATGCGGGTCATTTCATCGCCATCTAGTTCTACAACGGGGTTGGCTACTTTAATTTTTTGTATGCTCATGAGGGTGTAACGTGTTTTTTTACTTGCGGCAAAGATATAAAAATTGTGTAAACGCTAAATTTAGAGTTCTAAATCGAGGTTAAAGGTTTTGCGAAACTCTTCTACTGCCGGATTCTTTTCTACCATATATTCGTATTTTTCGGTACTGGTATATAATCGTTTGCCTTCAGCTTGCTCGGCAACAATTGTTTTTAGCTCTAGTTGGAAATTATTGAGATCGGTTCGTAAAAAGTTTAATAAATCTACCCGTTCGTGGAGCAAAAGTTCTTCTTGAACTTTGTTTTCTAGGGTAAACTCAATAAGATTACCAGCGCTAAGCGTAGGGTTCCCACTGTTTAATAGGGTGAATAAATTAATTTTTCCATCTTTTTTTATCTGCTCGGCATAGGTTCTCCAGCGGTTATGCAACATTTCTTGCGTTACGCTTTCGGCACTCTCACCGCTTACATATTCGGGTTTTTTCTCTTCTACTACCGTTGCACTTGCCCAATCGTTTAGGTTGGGAATAAGGGTGCTAGGTGCCACTAAATTAATACTTGTAGGTGCTTCTGGCTCACTAATAGGTGCCTGGCTTGGTTTTTCAGCAACAACTTCGGGTTCCGCTATTGCTTCGGGTATTTCTACTAGTGGCTCGGGCGTGATAACTTCTGATACTATTTCTATTACTGGTCCGTCGGCAATTTCTTGCTTTTCGGATATAGAAACAGGTGTTTCAGTTACAGGAGTGGGCTCAACTATTTTTTTTTTTACTTCCTCGGTTTCGGGGAGGCTGCTCAGGTTTAAAACCGATGGCAGGTGCGCCAGTTTAATAAGTGCCAATTCTACTTGCAGGCGTTGGTTTTTGCTGCTGCGGTAGTTAAAATCGCATTGGTTGGCAACAGAAAGCGCCGATACCAAGAACGAAGCATTGGTTTGTTGGGTTTGTGCCAAGTATTTTGTTCTGATATTTTCGCTTACCTCCAATAATTGTGTAGTGCTGGGGTCTTGCGCAACTAATAAATTGCGGAAATGACTAGCCAAACCAATGATAAAATGGTTGCCATCAAATCCTTTATTTAAAATTTCATCAAAAATTAGAAGAGATTTGGCTGCTTGTTGGGCTAAAAGAGCTTCGGTTAGCTGAAAATAATAATCGTAATCTAAAATATTTAGGTTTTCGATGACTGCTTTATAGCTGATATTTCGGTTAGAAAAACTAGCCAATTGATCAAACATAGATAAGGCGTCACGCAAACCTCCATCTGCTTTTTGTGCAATAATATGTAAACCTTCCGGCTCAAATGCTATGCCTTCTTTTTGGGCAATAGTAGCCAAATGTTGGGCCATATCTTCTACTTTAATGCGGTTAAAATCAAAAATTTGACAACGCGATAAAATAGTTGGAATAATTTTGTGCTTTTCGGTAGTGGCTAAAATAAAAATGGCATAAGCTGGCGGTTCTTCTAAGGTTTTTAAAAAGGCATTAAAAGCCGCCGAAGAGAGCATGTGCACCTCATCAATAATATATATTTTGTATTTGCCGGTTTGTGGCGGTATGCGTACTTGTTCGGTGAGGTTACGAATATCTTCTACCGAGTTGTTCGAAGCTGCATCTAATTCATGAATGCTAAACGAAGTGCCATTTTGAAACGATTGGCACGATTCGCAGGTGCCACAAGGCTCTGCCGTTTGGCCGCTTTGTTGACAATTGATGGTTTTAGCCAAAATACGAGCACAGGTAGTTTTACCCACACCACGGGGTCCACAAAACAAAAAAGCTTGTGCAAGTTGATTGGTTTTTATGGCATTTTTAAGCGTATTGGTAATGTGGCTTTGGCCAACCACGCTCTCAAAGGTTACTGGGCGGTATTTTCGGGCTGAAACGATAAAATTATCCATCGCTCCTAAATTAGCCATAAGATCTTGTTTCTACAAAAATTTCCCCAAATTGACATTGAATGCTTCGGTATATTTAGGTTGTAAACTACCGTTTATCGGATATTATGTTCGTTCGTCTACCAAAAGCTGCCGTTAGTCATTTTTTCATGGTAATGATTTGCAGAATGTCGCAACTTAGTACCATAGTATTAAACTTATAATATAGGTTTTAATATTTCTAATGTTTCAATTTGGTGTGTTAAAAAGCGGCAGAGGTTCCCAAAACTTCGCCGCTTTTTTTATGGTGTTTACATTACTTTGATTATAGCCTACCGAAGTATTTGATTTTATGGAAATTATCTCTAAATTTGCGTCCCGCTTAAAAAGAGCGGATTATTAAAAAAACATTTATGCAACAGTACGAAACCGTAATCATTCTTACCCCGTTGTTGTCTGAAGAAGCTGTAAAAGAAGCAATTGCCAAATTTACCATGCTGCTGAAAGATAATGGAGCCGAAATTATCCAAGAGGATAATTGGGGTTTGAAAAAACTTGCATACCCAATTCAAAAGAAAACGACTGGGTATTACCACCTAACTGAATTTAAGGCTCCGGGTGAATTTATTAACAAACTGGAGGTTGAATTTAAGCGTGACGAGCGTGTTATGCGTTTCTTAACTACCGCTTTAGACAAGCATGCTATTGCGTACAATGAGAAAAAACGCAGTGGTGCCTTCAATAAAAAGAAAACTGAAAAAGTAGAGGAGGAAGTAAGCAATGGCTAAAGAACAAATTCAATACGTTACTTCTCCCAAAGTGGAGGATAATCGTAAGAAATACTGCCGTTTTAAAAAGAACGGAATTCAGTATATCGATTACAAAGACGCTAACTTCTTGTTGAAATTCATTAACGATCAAGGTAAATTATTACCACGCCGTTTAACCGGTACCTCGTTAAAATTTCAACGTAAAGTAGCCCAAGCTGTTAAACGTGCTCGTCACATCGGCTTGTTACCATATGTTACAGACTCATTAAAATAACAGGGGGACACACGAAATGGAAATTATCTTAAAACAGGATATTAGAAGTCTTGGCGAAAAAGACGATATCGTAAATGTAAAACCTGGTTATGGCCGTAACTTCTTAATTCCTAAGGGATATGGAATGTTGGCAACCGAGTCTGCAAAGAAAGTATTGGCTGAAAACTTAAAACAAGCTGCTTTTAAACAAGATAAAATCAAGAAAGACGCAGAAGCAATTGCTACTCGTTTGGACGGAGTTAAATTATCTATAGGTGCAAAAGCGGGCGAAACCGGTAAAATCTTCGGTTCGGTAAACACGATTCAAATTGCTGATGCTTTGAAAAAAGCGGGCTTTGAGGTAGATCGTCGTAGAATTACGTTCGAAACCGACCCTAAAGAAGTAGGTGAATACTTGGTAAACTTAAACTTACACAAAGAAGTGAAAGTTCAAGTTGCTTTTGAAGTAGTTGCCGAGTAAGGTTTACTCAAAAACACAAAAGCGCCCCGAATTTTCGGGGCGCTTTTTTTATGCCCTTAGAATTTCTACTTTAGTACATCCAAACAAAGGCCCATGTTTAGTATCCTAAAAAAAATTATTTTCAGTTTTCTTATCCTCACTAGTGCTTGGGTATTCTTGTATCGTTTTGTAAATCCGCCTATTACCTGGTTAATGGTGCAGCGGAGTATGGAGCGTCAATCGGATGGCAAATCGTTTAAAATGGAGCGTAAGTGGCTAAATTACGATCAATTATCTACCAATTTAAAACGGGCCGCTTTGGCTGGAGAAGATGCCGCCTTTATGGATCATTGGGGTTTCGATTTTAAGGCTATTCAACGTGCTTACGAGAAAAATCAACGGGGCCGTAGGGTAAGTGGAGGAAGTACTATTACGCAACAAACGGCTAAAAATGTGTTTTTATGGCCTGGTCGTTCCTGGGTACGTAAAGGTTTTGAAGCCTATTTTACCGTATTGATTGAAGTGCTTTGGTCTAAACAACGCACCTTGGAGGTTTATTTAAATGTAATTGAAATGGGCAATGGCATTTATGGTGCCGAGGCGGCTACCCAAGCCTATTACGGCAAATCGGCCCAGAGTTTATCTAAAGGCCAAGCGGCTATGTTGGTTGCGGTATTACCCAATCCCTTGCGGTGGAGTCCGGCAAAACCAAATTCGAAGGTTTACTTTCGCCAGGCACTTATTTTACGCAATATGAGCAGGCTTAGGAAAGTGCCTTTAGATTAAGAATTTACTGAATAATGTACTGTGCCAGCTTTTTTTGGCGGGTACTTCCCAGGCTGTTTGTAAAGCCCCGTAGGTTTGGGCTAAATTGTTAAATACCACCGTATCTTCAGTTACTAAGCCTTTGGCTATTAACTCTTCAAAAGCTGTTTTACTACAAACCTGAATTCCATGTTCGTCTCGGTAAGCGATTTGCATCCGATCGAAAAGACCCAAATTAAACTCCTGCTCGATGGTTTTGAGCACGGCTACCGATTTATCGATAGCGCAACCTGTTACAGGGGCTTGGGTCTCATCCACCACCAACAGTATAAATCGATTATATTTAATTTCTGCTTCAGCTTTAAGGACTTTTCCATGCGCTTCCCAAGTAGCGACAAAAGTATTTAACCGGTTTTGAATGGAGCTAAGCTCTTGTGGCGCCAAATTTCTATCCGCTTGATAAATCCAGACCCTAGAATTTTCAGAAAAGTTCATGTACAAAGGTATCAAATTATTAATTTGGGATGAATTTTATGAAATCATCCTATTTTACTCTTTTTAAAGGATTTAGTTTACTGGTTTTGCTGGCCTTGTTTGCATTTTCTAGCCCCGATGTTTTGAAGTGCTTGCAACAATGCCAAGATAAATTAAACCTAAACTATGCACCAGAATTAGATCGGGTTCAGGTGAAAAAAGTAGATTTCCAGCTTACCAAAGAAGGTTTTTTTCGGTATCGCCGCACCTTGGCCAATGGCCGACAAGAATATTTTGCCTTTAATTTGAGCCAATTGGAAGACGTAGATTATTTTGGAACTACCCAAAGTGGTTATTTAGTACTACATACTCGAGCCGAAAGTGTAATCGTGCAAACCTTTCGTGATAGTAGAGGGAATATAGATTCGATGGCAAATGAACTGCGTTTACCACTAAAAGGCATGCAGGCAGACGACTTAGCTCAACTAAATACCTGTTTCATGCAGGTACGCGATAAACTTAACCTTCGGAATTAAAGACCGTTTGCTCGGACCGTAATTTCTGCAATATCCAATACCTCTACCTCTTTTTCTTTATCAAAATTCTTAATACCATCGCTCAGCATGGTCATGCAAAATGGACAACCTGCGGCTACAATTTGAGGCTTTACGGCTAATATTTCTTCCGTACGTTCAATATTGATGTCTTTGTTTCCTGCTTCGGGCTCTTTAAACATTTGCGCACCACCGGCGCCGCAACATAAACCATTCGATTTGCAACGTTTTAATTCTACCAAATCGGCATCTAATACTTCTAAAGCTTTACGTGGAGCTTCGTACACATTGTTGGCTCGGCCCAAATAACACGGATCGTGAAAGGTTATTTTTTTGCCTTTAAACGATTCGCCACCTTCTGCACGTAATTTTCCATCGTTTATTAATTCTTGAATCAACTGGCTGTGGTGAATTACATCATAGTTGCCGCCCAAACCCGGATATTCATTGCGTAAGGTGTTAAAGCAATGCGGACAGCCGGTAACTATTTTTTTTACGTTGTAGGCATTTAAGAGCTCAATATTGGTCATGGCTTGCATTTGGAACAAAAACTCGTTTCCGGCCCGTTTAGCAGGGTCGCCAGTACAACTTTCTTCGGTACCCAATACGGCAAATTTCATTCCCACATGTTGCAATATTTTACAAATATCGCGGGTAATCTTTTGTGCACGTTCGTCAAAGCTACCGGCACAGCCTACCCAAAATAAAATTTCCGGCTCTTCGCCTTTGGCCAGCAATTCGGCCATGGTTGGTATGGTTAATTCGCTCATTTTTTTATTCCTTTGTTGCCCAATTAAATCGGTCGCTCGGAGCATATTTCCAAGGGGCACCGTTGTTTTCTAAATTGCCAAACATGCTGTTTACACTTGCTGCAGCTTGGGCTTCTTCCATCACCGCAAAGCGGCGTAATTCTACAATAATATTTAGTGGATCTAAATTAATGGGGCAAGCATCTGTACAGGCATTGCAAGTAGTACAAGCCCAAATTTCTTCACGGCTAACGTAAGTATCTAATAAACTTTTATCGTCTTTAAAATCTACTCCATGCGCATCTATTCCTTTACCTACTTCGGTTAAGCGATCGCGGGTATCCATCATTATTTTACGTGGAGATAAAAGTTTGCCCGTTAAATTGGCCGGGCACACAGAGGTGCATCTTCCGCATTCGGTGCAGCTGTAGGCATCTAACAAATTTTTCCAGCTTAAACCCTGCACATCTTTGGCGCCAAAGGTGCTTCCCGCTGCAACTGGAGTAGGGGTGTAGCTAGTATCGAGCATGGCTTTTACTTCGTTGCTAACCGAGTCCATATTGTTAAACTGACCTTTAGGGCTTAATTTACTGTAATAGGTTGCCGGAAAGGCCAATATAATATGCAGGTGTTTGGAATAGGGCAAGTAATTTAGAAAAGCAAAAATACCAATGATGTGGAACCACCAACAGCCTCTTTCTATCCATACAAGGCTAGTGCTCGAGTCGGGCAATAGGCCAATTATCCAAGAACTTACCGGAAATGTACCCACCGGAATGTAGTGTGCCACGCCCAATTGCTGTAATTTACTATCGGCGGCATTCATGGTTAAAAATGCCGACATCAATAATATTTCGATGATGAGAATATAATTGGCATCCGATTTTGGCCACTCGGTCATTTCTGTACCGCTAAAACGGCGAAGCTTCAATACATTTCTTCTAATTAAAAAGATTACGCAGGCTACCAATACCAAGAACGCCAATACTTCAAATGCGCCAATAAGTACGCCATAAACTTGCCCTAAAGGCGGGGCAAATATGCGGTGGGTGCCAAATAAGCCGTCTATTACAATTTCTAAAACCTCAATGTTTATGATAACGAAACCCAGGTACAGAAATAAGTGTAAAATGGCTGCAACGGGGCGTGTTTGCATTTTCGATTGCCCAAAGGCAACCCATAACATGGTTTTAAGGCGTTCCGATTTACGGTCCGAGCGGTTTTCGGGTAGCCCCAAATGGATGTTTCTACCAATTTTACCTGCGTTTTTGCCAAACAGATAAATGGCAAAGGCGCTAAGGGCTAAGAAAATAAGTTGTGCAAGCATAAGCGGTTATAATCTGAGCGAATTTAGTGAATTAACCGAAATTCAAATTGCTATGCAAGCATAAATTTTAATTTAGAATTTTTCTAAGCAAGCCAAGGGGGTTTAATGCATAAAATGAGGTATTTCATGCGGGTAGCTATTTATTTTCAAAAAATATTTTCTGAAACGAAAAAAGAGATTACTTTTGCAGTCCCCCAACGGGAAGGGGTACCATAGCTCAGTTGGTAGAGCAAAGGACTGAAAATCCTTGTGTCGCTGGTTCGATTCCAGCTGGTACCACAATAAACCTCAATCAGAAATGGTTGGGGTTTTGTTGTTTTAGGCCAAAAGATTTTTTTATAGTAAGAATAAAAAAACCCAGTGCTGGTGGGCACTGGGTTGCTAAAAAATAGTTTAGTTATTTAATATGCTTGTCCAATATTAATAAACCCATTAGCTCTATCAACAATTTTGGTTACTCCACTACCATCAATATTACACGAATATAAATCCCCGGTTCCAATATTTGAGCTGGAATTATATGGTGCGCCAGCAGTAAAAAAGATTTTTTGAGCATTTGGTGAAACTATTGGCACTACTCCGTCAGTAAATAAAATCCCTTGAGGCAGGGTAATATTCACTTGCGTTAAGCCTGTTCCATCATAATTACATGTCCATATCGTTTGATTACGGCTGAAAATTATTTTACCTATTTGTGTCGTACTTGTTGTAGTTGGAGTTTGTGCTTCTGATTTTGAGCAAGCAATTTGCAATGAAGTAAATGCAATTGCAGAAAATAGTAGGATGATGATTGTTTTTTTCATGGTTTTAAGTTTGTTTTAATTTGATTTATAAATTACGTTTTTTCTAACCTAACTACTGAATAAATTCGTGTGAATTGTGTGATTTTTAATACTACTTGAATAAAGTTAGGGGTTTTGTATTTTTACAGCCAACCAAATGAAACGAATACTACTCCTCCTTTTTGTCTGTACCCTTTCCAAAACCACGCCGGCTGCTGTGCTTTTGGATACTACTGCGGTACGAGTAGCCGTAAGCATTCCCCAATTAAAGCTTCAAAAACTGTATATGGGCAGCTATTTTGGTAAATTTCAAACCGTGGTAGACTCCATTATCTTAAGCGATTCAGGTCAGGGGGAGTTTAGGGCAAAGAAAAAATATGTTTCGGGAATTTATTTTTTAGCCACCGAACGTAAAGAGTTGCTCACCGAGTTTTTAATGGATAGTGCGCAGCACTTCAGCATTTTTTTAGAAACGCCAACCAGCGTTCCTCAAGTCAGTGGTTCGGTAGAGAATACCTATTTCAGCCAGTATAATGCTTTTTTAGCCAAATTTGCTCCAGAAATGAGCCAACTCCAAGAACAATTAAAACAGGCAAGTCCGGCCGATAGTGTAAAATGGAATGCGGTCATAGCCACCAAGCTAAAAAGCTTAGATGCCTACAGGGCTACATTTCAGCAAGAACATCCCAAAGCGGTACTTAGTTTTTTATTCCAAGCCAGTAAGCGCCCCGATGCGCCTTCAAAAGCAAGCATTACCAAACCCGAAGATTGGTATGCCTATTACCAAGCCCATTTTTGGGAGGGTACTAGCCTGGCTGATCCTCGGTTATTACGTACACCCTTTTTCGATCAAAAATTAGAGGAATTTTTAAGTTATTACGTTTCGCCTAACCCCGATGAATTAATTAAAACCATAGATGAATTAATAAAGCAAGCGGGCGATGAGCAAGGGGAGTGTTTCCGTTACCTATTTTCTAAACTCACCGACCGCTATGTACGGCCGCAGGTTATGGGCCAAGATAAAGTGTTTGTGCATTTGTTTACCGAATACTATACCAAAAAAGATTTTGCTTGGTTAAGTGCCCAACAAAAGAAATATATTTTTGATCGGGGATATAGTTTGGTGTCTAATCAGATTGGTAATCCTGCCCCGGCCTTGCAGCTGAGTACCTTGGCCGGAGAGCGGCAAAATGTTTATGCCATCAAAGCTCCCTATACGCTCTTGGTGTTTTGGGATCCGAACTGTTCACACTGCTTGCAGGATGTGCCGCAGCTGGATTCGCTGTACCAAGCCAATTGGAAAAAACTAGGCCTAAAAATGGTGGGAATAAATATTGATGAGCAAGCACAAACCGCTTGGAAGGCCTTCATTCAAAAGTATCACTTGGAAGAATGGCTGCACATCTATCAACCCGAGAGCGAAAAATTAACCGAGCAAAAAAATCAAATTCCCAATTACCGGCAGTTTTTCGATGTGGTTCAAACACCCACCCTTTATTTGCTCGATGCGAATAAAAAAATCGTGGCAAAAAATTTAGATGCGAAAGGGATAGATCGGTTTTTGGGACAATTAACAATTCCGAAATCAAAATAGTTCCTAAACTATCCGTTTTCAAAACAAGCCCTACAACGTGGTTCGTAACTGTCTTTTTCGCCAAGTAATAGTTGACTTTTGTCTGTTACTGTTCGGTAAGAATACATAGCAGGGCCGCCACATTGTAGGCAAATGGCATGTACTTTGCTTACATCGTCGGCAATAGCCATGAGGGCAGGCATAGGGCCAAAAGGTTTTCCAGAGAAATCCATATCTAAACCGGCAATAATTACGCGTATGCCTTTATTGGCCAATTGGGTGCACACGTCGGGTAATTCCTCGTCGAAAAATTGAGCTTCATCTATGCCTACCACTTGGGTATTGGCCCCCAATATTAAAATAGCGGATGAGCTTTCTACAGGAGTAGATGAAATGGAATTCGAATCGTGAGAAACTACGGCCGTTTCGTCGTAACGCGTATCGGTTTTGGGTTTAAATATTTCTACGTTTAGTTTGGCAATTTGCGCCCGGCGTAATCTACGAATAAGCTCTTCGGTTTTGCCCGAAAACATAGAACCGCAGATGACTTCGATACTGCCGCTCAATTGATGTTTACGCTTAAAATTATGTTCGTACTGAAGCATGTAAGGTAGATTTTGTAGCCTGTTAGAGGCTCGGCTAATATCAGAATTTAATGCTATTTTTGGAAATATAATTACTGTTTAACTCGTTTTGTGATGGATAAAAAAGAGATTTTACAAAAAACTAAAGAGATTTTGGCTGAAATTCAGCAGCAGGTAAGTGCTTTTGAGCAACACCACTATCAAATTTCGGATATTGAATTAGACCTCTTTTTGGCAAATACTAAATTTTTGGTAGATCATGCACACATTATGAAACGTTTGCAGGATGTTTCTCCTGCGGTTCCTCTGCCAACAGTACAACCTGTTTTAGTAGTACCCACACCACTTATAGAGAAGGGTATATTAACCCCAGTTGTGGAGACACCCCCCGAGCTTTTGCAAGAGGCCAAACCTACTATTAACGACTTACTTGCCGATAGACCCGATGCAACCTTGGCCACCAAATTTGAATCGGAGCCTATTGCCGATTTAAAAGCGATTATCAATTTAAATGATAAATTAGTTTTTGTAAAAGACCTGTTTAACGGTTATTCTTTGGCCTACCAAGAGGCTATTGATACGCTAAATAAATTAAGCAGTTTAGATGAAGCAAAAAGCTATTTAGACGAAAACTATGCCCAAGCAAACGATTGGGCTGCCCATGAAGCTACTAAGGCTCGTTTTTATGAATTAGTGAGCAGACGCTACACTAAATAATTCCCATACGGTTCGCATCTAAGCGCAACAAAATAAATAGCAAGAGGGTAAAGCCCCAAAGCGAAGAACCTCCATAACTTATAAATGGTAGTGGAATTCCGATGACGGGTACCAAGCCCATGGTCATGCCCAAGTTTAAAAAGAAATGGCAAAAGAGAATGGAAGCCACCCCGTAGCCATATATTCTGGAGAAGGAAGAACGCTGTCGCTCGGCAATAAATATAATTCGCAGTAATAAGAATAAATACAAACCAACCACCACCAAACTACCTACAAAACCCCACTCTTCGCCCACGGTGCAAAAGATAAAATCGGTACTTTGCTCGGGCACAAAATCGTATTTAGTTTGCGTGCCTTGTAAGAAACCTTTGCCCCAAAATCTACCCGATCCAATGGCAATTTTAGATTGATTTACATTGTATCCTTCGCCACGTAAATCTTCTACCTTGCCCAATAATACATCTATCCGGTTACGATGGTGAGGTTTTAAAATGTTTGTGTAGGTAAAATCTACCGTAAAAATAAATAGGATAGAGCCTATGGTCCCAAGTACAATTGGGCGCATCCATTGTTTTTTATTGCGTATTTGAGTAAGCAAAAACCCCGCAATAACAACTAGGCCAACAATAAGCACAATTTTGCTAAGTAATAGTGTAAGGATGAAAAGTATGATCCCTAATAAACCAAATATTAAGAAATAGCCAGATAACCCTTCTCGGTATAACACAAATATTAAGGATGCAAAAGTAAGCGCCGAACCCACATCTGGTTGTGCTAAAATTAGCGCAACAGGTATGCCAATTATGGCGGCTGCTTGTAAGGTAGTTTGCCAGGCTTTGGTTTTTATAGTGGCGGTAGATAAGAATTGTGCCAACACCAAGCAGGTAGCAAATTTTGCAAACTCGGAGGGTTGCAATCTAAAATTACCCAAAGGAATCCAAGCCTGATTTCCGCCCACGTTACGGCCCACTACCAATACTAGCAAGAGTAATAAGATACTAATACCATAAAAAAGCGGGCTAAAGGTGCTAAAAAACTTAACATCCATCACTAAAATAAGGATACCCAATATGCCAGCCGTGACCAGAAAAATAAATTGTTTGCCGTAATTGGTACCTAAACTAAACAGGTTGCCTTTCTCCGGATCATATACTGCAGCATAAATGTTTAACCAGCCAATAATACATAGCGCAACAAATAGAGCCAAGGTAACCTTGTCTACATTAAAAAATATGTTGCGTTGTTTGCTCTCCATAATACAGCTATAATTTGGCTTTTAATTTTGTTTTTAGCGTATCTATTTTGGGTTTTTTACTAATCCTAGCCACGGCTGGCAATAAGTTGGCATTGCTAATGCGATCCATATAGGCTTGTGGCCGTGTAATAGAATCTCTTAAATATTTCTCTACCATCAAACTAGCAATTGGGGCCGACCACGTAGCTCCGAAACCCGAGTTCTCTACAATTACAGCAATAGCAATTTTCGGATTATTACGGGGTGCAAAAGCCACAAATACCGAGTGATCGGCTCCGTGAGGGTTTTGCACTGTACCGGTTTTTCCACACATTTCTATACCCTGAATTTTAGAATTAACTGCAGTTCCACCCCCTTGGTTTACCACCCGGCTCATTCCATCAATAACTGAAATAAAATAAGCACTGTTGATGCCTACATTAATGCGCTCGGTAAATTCTTTTTTAATTACGTTATTCGCACCAATAGCTTTAATAAGGTGGGGTTTGTAAAAATAACCTCTGTTGGCCACAATAGCCATTACATTGGCCATTTGAAGGGGTGTAATACCTAATTCGCCTTGCCCAATAGAAAGTGAAATATTAAAACTAGAGGTCCATTTATCGCTACCAAAACGTTTGGTATAATAATCGGCGCTAGGGAGTAAGCCCTTACGTTCGTTTGGTAGATCGATGTTTAGCTTAGAGCCAATACCAAATTTAGCTACGGCTGCTTGCCACTTTTTGTAGCCTTCAACCGAGCGCATACCGGCATGATCGACCATGCGGTTAAAGGTATACCCGTAATAGGTATTGCAGGAGTATTGAATAGATTGAGTCAAATTCATAGGCCCATGTACGTGGGTACAACCCATTACCCGGTTACCATGCCGATAGCCACCACCACATACAAAAGTGGTACTTGGGTTAATAAGTCCCAATTGCTGAGCCACCAATGCATTTACAATTTTAAAAATAGAACCGGGAGGATATTCTGCTTGTATAGGGCGAATAAACATAGGTTTATAGGGGTTATTGAGCAATTTCATGTAATTGTTTCCCCGTTGCCTACCCACCATTTGGTTAGGGTTATAACTGGGGCTACTCACAAATGCTAAAATTTCTCCGGTAGCAGGTTCAATGGCTACAATGCTGCCAATTTTATGCTTCATGAGCTTTTCGCCCATTTTCTGAAGTTCTATATCTAGCGATGATTTTAATCCCTCTCCAGAAACGGCTAAGGTGTCGTAGCGCCCTTCTGCAAAATGACCTTTGGGCCGATTAAAGGCATCTACCATTAAGTTTTGTACGCCTCTTTGGCCTCTTAATAAATCTTCGTACGATTTTTCAACTCCGCTTATGCCAATATAATCTCCCTTGGCATAAAATCCTTTTGATTTTTCGATGGCTTTATCGTTTACCTCCCCAATGTAACCCAAAAATTGAGCAGCCAAACTATCCGGATACATGCGTACCGTACGGTTTTGTACATAAAAGCCTGGGAATTGATACAAACGTTCCTGAAAAGCAGCATATACTTTGGCCGATAATTGTTTTTCTAGTACCGATGCCCTATAAATGGATTGGTTAACTGCTTTTTTAAATTGCTTATCGAAACGCTCATTGCTAATTTCTAGGAGCCGACAAAAAGCTAAGGTGTCAAATGGTTTAACCTCTTTTGGGATTACCATGACATCGTATACAGGTTCGTTTTGAACTAAGATGCGGTCTTTTCGGTCTAAAATAACACCACGAGCTGGGTAAATAAGTATTTTACGGAGTACGTTATTATTGGCCGAAAGCAGGTATTTATCGTTTACAATTTGCAAGTAAAATAAGCGAACTAATAAAATGACCGCCGTGGCAATAAATATTCCTTGAATAACGAATTTTCGAGCGAAATACGGATTCATTAACGTGCCTTTTTACGGTAAAATACCAGTGAGATGACCAGCATCAAAAATAAGGTAAAAAATGCACTCAAAATACTTCGTAAAAGTGTTCCGCCGAAGTTAGAAAGGCTAAACAACTCAAAGGTGAAAAGTGTGAGGTGATGTAAAAAAGCCATTAGTAAACCATACAACAAAAACCATCGAGCGCCCATACTACTTAAGCTAGGTTCTGGTTCTGTTTCCAAAGCATCGTTGGTAATGGTAAGGTTTAAAAATAAAATTCGGCCAAAAGCCAATACTGTGCAGGCTAAGGCGTGTAAACCTAGGGTGTCGTGAAAAACATCAATAGTTATTCCGCAACAAAAAGCCAAGGTATATAATGCCCAATTGGGTATTTTAAAGGGCAATAATAAGATGAATAGGATGTAAATGTAAGGGGTAGAAAGGTTGTAAAAACCAATATTCTTAAGCAAGAATAATTGGATGAACACTAAGCCAAAAAAACGTACAATATGTAGCGGGATGCGTTCCATTTATTCAGTTTTATTTTTTGCTTCTAGCACTTTTTGTTCGTTGCCAAAGGCATTATTTACCACATATACATAGCTTAGAGTGGCAAAATTTGTGGCTAATTTCACTTCAATACTTAAAAAGTTTTCGCCGCCTTTTACCCCGGTTTGGCTCACTGTGCCAATAGGGATTCCGGAAGGGAACAAAGAATAACCTGAAGTAACTACTTTTTCGCCCACCTTTACTTTAATATGGTTCGGAATATCTTGCAAAACTGCATAGGCCGAATTGAAATTACCTGCTCCCCATACCAAAGAACCAAAAGCACGGTTGTTGGCTAGGCTGGCACTAATACGTGTTTCGTTGTGGAGTAGGGATTGGATAGTGGCAAATTTAGGGGACACGTTTAACACAATACCCACCACACCATTGGGCCCTAATACTCCCATGCCTTTTTTGATGCCCTGCAAAGCACCCTTGTCTATGGTAATATAATTGTTTTTTTGGCGAACAGAATTGTTAATTACTTTGGCGGTATAATAGCTGTATTGCTGATTCGAAACGGTATCTACAACCTTTGTAAGCCCCTTGGTTCCGCTGCTATCTTTTTGTGGGAGTAAATTTAATAGCCTTCCGTTTTCTGAAGCTAGACTGTCGTTAATGGCTCTTAAACGAAGATAATCTTTTAAGTTTTGAACTTTTTGGTACTGAGAAGCCACCCATTCATTTGAAGAATTCCACGTGCTGGCCCGTTGAAAAGAATTGTTGTTGATGAGTAGAAGAAATGAGCTGGCAAAGAAAATGAAAAATAGAATAACTGCATTGTGCTTGCTGATGTAAATCCAGAGGTTGCGCATTTTACAGTTTAGGGGTATATAATTGGTCTTTTAGTAAAAGAACTACCAAATAAGTGCTTATTGCATTAAAAATTTAAAATTTTCAATATTTTTTAGGGCAATGCCTGTTCCTCTAACTACCGCTCTCAATGGATCTTCGGCTACGTGAACCGGCAGTTTGGTTTTAGAAGAAATACGTTTGTCTAAACCTCTTAATAAGGCACCGCCACCGGTTAAATATATACCGGTTTGGTAAATATCGGCCGAAAGTTCGGGTGGCGTAATTTCCAATGCTTTTAAAATGGCTTCTTCAATTTTAGAAATCGATTTATCTAAGCAATGTGCAATTTCGGTATACGATACCATGATTTGCATCGGCACACCGGTCATTAAATCACGACCTTGTACGGCTAAATCTGGTGGTGGATCTTGCAATTCTGGAAGGGCAGAACCTACCTCAATTTTAATTTTTTCGGCAGTACGATCGCCAATCATGATGTTATGCTGACGACGAATATATTGTACGATATCGCTATCGAAGTTATCGCCCGCAACACGTATAGACTGGTCGCACACAATACCCGAAAGCGCAATTACCGCAATTTCGGTGGTACCTCCACCGATATCGATAATCATGTTTCCCATAGGCTCTTCTACGTCGATACCAATACCAACGGCAGCGGCCATAGGCTCATGAATTAAGTATACTTCTTTAGCACCTGCAATTTCTGCAGAATCTCTAACGGCTCTTTTTTCTACCTCGGTAATACCCGATGGAATACAAATAACCATGCGTAACGATGGAAAAAACCAACCCTTACCGTTGTTTAGCATTTTAATCATACCACGAATCATGTGTTCGGCAGCATTAAAATCTGCAATTACACCATCTTTCAATGGGCGAACGGTTATAATGTTTTCGTGCGTTTTGCCTTCCATTTGCATGGCTTGCTTGCCAATGGCAATAAGTTTATTAGTTGCTCTATCAAAAGCTACAATAGATGGTTCATCTACCACCACTTTATCGTTGTGAATTATAAGGGTGTTTGCAGTACCCAAATCAATGGCAATTTCTTGTGTAAACCAGTTAAATATTCCCATGCGTTTTATATGCTATAAGATGTAAAGTTAAATTTTTTATCGATTTTTTTAATGTTTAAAATGACGAATTCCGGTGGTAACCATACTGATACCTTTTTGGTTCGCCATTTCTATCGAATCCTGGTCTTTAATAGAGCCTCCGGGCTGCAAAACGGCAGTAATTCCAGCATCGGCAGCCAACTCTACACAATCCGGAAAGGGGAAGAAGGCATCGGAGGCCATTACGGATCCTACTAGGCCAAATCCACAGGCTTCGGCTTTTACAATGGCTTGTTTTAATGAATCTACCCGAGAGGTTTGTCCTACGCCACTAGCCAATAAGGTTTGGTTTTTAGCAAATACAATGGTGTTAGATTTGGTGTGTTTTACCACCTTGTTGGCAAAATATAAATCTTCCAATTCGGCTTTATTTGGTTGAACGCTTGTTACGCAAGTCATGTGATCCGGGCCTTCTATCTGCAAGTCTTTATCTTGCTCAATATAGCCATTCAACAATGTTTTTACTTGTTTTTGAGGCAGTTCAACCTTGTTGCGTTGCAATAATATTCGGTTCTTTTTGGCTTGTAAAATGGTTAATGCATCTGCTGAAAAAGCCGGGGCAATTAGCACTTCAAAAAATAAATCATTTATGGCTGTTGCAGTTTCCGCATTTAGCTCTCCGTTGCAAATAAGTACGCCTCCAAATGCCGAAATAGGGTCGCAGGCAAGTGCGGCATGCCAAGCCTCCAGTAGTGTAGGGCGACTGGCTATACCGCAAGCATTGGTATGTTTTAAAATGGCAAAGGTGGGAGTGTTAAATTCATCTATTAATGTCAATGCGGCATCTACATCTACTAAATTGTTATACGATAGTTCTTTACCGTTCAGTTTGGTAAAGAGCGCATCTAAATTGCCGTAAAATGTACCTTTTTGGTGTGGATTTTCACCATAACGTAAAGCTTGGGCTTGCGTTTCGCTAATTTTTAAAACCGATAGTGGTTCCGCCTGATTAAAGTAATTGAAAATAGCGCTATCGTAATGAGAAGATACATGAAAAGCTTTTTGTGCAAAGCGTTTGCGGTCTGCTAATTCCGTGCTGCCGCTATTCTCTTCAATCATAGTGGTTAATACCGGATAATCATCTTTTGATGCAATAATTACCACGTCGTTAAAGTTTTTAGCTGCGGCCCGTATCAGGGAAATACCGCCAATATCAATTTTTTCAATAATTTCTTTTTCAGCTGCACCCGATTGTAAGGTCTCTTCGAAAGGGTATAAGTCTACAATCACCAAGTCGAATTCTGGGATTTGATATTCGTTTAGTTGGGCTTGGTCTTCGGCTAATGCACGACGACTTAATATGCCACCAAAAACTTTGGGATGCAATGTTTTTACTCGGCCCCCTAAAATGGAAGGATAGCCGGTTAGATCTTCCACGGCTATTACGTGATAACCAAGATCTGTAATAAATTTTTCGGTACCTCCAGTAGAATAAAAGTGCACGCCATTAGCGGCTAATGCATGAATAAGGGGTTCTAAATTATTTTTATAATAAACAGAAACAAGGGCGTTTTTAATTTTTACGGGATGGCTCATTAAATAAAGGGACTTAATGACCGTAAAGATAGGTTTTTAGCCTCGTTTTTTAAAGGCAGTTTGGTGATAAAATCTTACGATTTTATTTTTTTAAGTACTTGCTCAATAATTTTTGGGAAATACTGGTGTTCTAGTTGTTGTCCTTTAAATTTAATAATCTCTAAATCGTCATTTTTTTCAATTTTATATCGAGCTTGATAGATGATTTCGCCACTGTCGAAATCTTCGTTTACGTAGTGAATACTAATGCCTGATTCTTCATCGCCATTAGCCAAAACTTCTTTATGTACTCGGTCTCCATACATGCCTTTTCCGCCGTATTTTGGTAATAAAGCAGGGTGAATATTTATAATTCGTTTTGGGTAGTTTGCTAAAATAGTATCAGGTACTAGCCATAAAAAGCCTGCTAAAACTATTATATCTATGTTTAGATTTTTGAGCAAGTCGAGGACCTCGTTTGTTTGATAAAACTCGTGTTTCTCAAAAATATGCGTGGGAATTTCGAAATTATCGGCACGTTGCAATACATAGGCCTCCGGATTATTAGTCAGTACAATGGCCACTTCAGCATCGGTATGCTTTTTGAAGTATTCCATAATCTTCTGAGCATTGGAGCCAGAACCGGAAGCAAATATGGCGATACGTTTTTTCAAAAACCTTGTTTTAATGTGAGGCGCAAATATATTGTTTAAATCAAATTATAACAATATAGAATAGCAGAGAGTTTCCTCGTTATCTATACTTTTTTTAGAGGTTGCCTCTAGCAGCTTGTTCACGTTCCAGTGCCTCGAACAAGGCCTTAAAATTACCCGCCCCAAAAGATTTAGCACCTTTTCGTTGAATAATTTCGTAGAATAAAGTAGGTCGGTCTTCTACAGGTTTGGTGAAAATTTGAAGTAGATAACCCTCATCATCTCTATCCACTAAAATACCTAGTTGTTTTAGCGGTTCCATATCTTCTTCAATTTTACCCACCCGAGCTTCTAAATCATCATAATATGTATCCGGTATTTTTAAAAATTCTACGCCACGGTTTTGTAAATCGGTAACGGTTTCTACAATATTGTTGGTGGCAATGGCTACGTGTTGTACGCCTTCAGCGCCATAAAAATCTAAATATTCTTCTACCTGCGATTTCTTTTTGCCTTCGGCCGGCTCATTGATAGGAAATTTGACATAGCCATTCCCGTTGCTCATTACTTTGCTCATTAAAGCCGAGTATTCGGTAGAAATTTGCTTATCGTCAAAAGTTAGGATGTTGCGAAAACCCATCACATCTTCGTAAAATTTCACCCATTTATTCATTTGGTTCCAGCCAACATTACCCACGCAATGATCTACGTACAACAATCCTGTAGAAGCGGGTTGATAGTCACTTTCCCATTTTTTATAGCCCGGCATAAAAGGTCCGCTGTAATTTTTACGCTCAATAAATAAATGAACTGTTTCGCCATAGGTATAAATACCGCTTCGGCGCACTTCGCCAAATTCGTCTGTTAGGGTTTCGGGTTGCAAATAGGGTTTGGCGCCACGTTTGGTGGTTTCTTGAAAGGCTTTATACGCATCCTCTACCCATAAGGCTAGTATTTTTACGCCATCGCCATGCTTTTTAACATGTTCCGAAATAGGATGTTCGGGTTGAAGGGCTGTGGTTAATACCAAGCGCATTTTATTTTGAACCAAAACGTACGAAGATCGGTCTTTTATACCAGTTTCGGGACCGGCATAAGCCAAACTCTGAAAACCAAAGGCTGTTTTATAATAATGGGCTGCTTGTTTGGCATTGCCGACGTATAATTCTACATAATCGGTGCCGTTTAGCGGCAAAAAATCAGTTGTTTGCATAGGTTTTATTCAATAGTGTGCTGCCAACTTTTGTGGTAGCTTTCGTCTTCAATTTGTAGGGCTTCTTCGGTAAGCATCAGGGGTTTAAACGGATCAATCATTACCGCTAATTCTTCGGTGCGTTCTTTCCCGATAGATTTTTCTACGGTACCCGGGTGTGGACCGTGTGGAATACCACCGGGATGTAGCGTAATTTGTCCCTTTACTACACTTTTTCGGCTCATAAAATCGCCATCTACATAATACAATACCTCGTCGCTATCTACATTGCTGTGGTTGTATGGTGCCGGAATGGCTTCTGGGTGATAATCGTATTTACGAGGAACAAAAGAGCAAATCACAAAATTATGCCCCTCAAAAGTTTGGTGAACCGGTGGCGGTTGATGAACTCGGCCGGTAATGGGCTCGAAATTATGAATTGAAAAGGCCCATGGGTAATGAAAGCCGTCCCAACCAATAAAATCGAAGGGATGAGTGCCATAGGTGTATGGATAAATGAGCCCTTGTTTTTTAATAAGCACTTTAAAATCACCTTTTTGGTCTATCGTTTCTAAATCAGTAGGGCGTTTAATATCACGTTCGCAAAAAGGAGAATGTTCCATTAATTGGCCCCACTCGTTGCGGTAACGTTTTGGGGTGCGAATGGGGCTAAAACTTTCAGTAATAAACAATCTATTATTTTCAGTATCAAACTCCATTTGGTAAATGGTACCTCGTGGAATGACTAAATAGTCGCCGTATTCGAACTTTATTTTGCCGAAACCTGTTTTTAGCGTTCCGGTACCTTCGTGGATAAAAATCACTTCATCGGCTTGGCTATTTTTGTAAAAATAGTCGGTCATCGATTTACGAGGAGCCGCCAACGAAATGTGTAAATCGCTGTTTACCAAAACCGGTTTTCTACTTTTCAAAAAGTCATCCTCAGGTTTTATATTGAAACCAATGAGGCTAGTATGGCGCAAGTGTTTCTCTCGAGCAATTTTAGGTTCTACCGAGTAAGGTTCACCCAATTCTTTTACAATGGTGGGAGGGTGGGTATGGTATACTAAAGAATATAAGCTGGAAAAGCCTTCGGTTGAAACCAATTCTTCGGCATACAGCTCTCCGTTCGGTTTGCGAAATACGGTATGTCTTTTTGCAGGAACTTGTCCTAAACTATGATAAATAGGCATATTTTGATTGATAATTGCTTAAAAAATCTGCTTTAAAATTACACATAATTTAAAAGATTCCACGGCTGATCTAAACAAAAAAATATTCGACCTGAAAGCGCTTATTTTTTTTTAGTTTTGAGACAAGCTAAAAGAAAAACCTATGAAATTAGTTTCCTATAAAACAGAAGAAAGCGAACATTTAGGCGTATTTGTGAACGGGCATATTTATAATTTAAATTCTTGCGATAAACTCATTCCGGACAGTATGAACGCCTTTTTAGCCGGAGGCGAAGAGTTGATGGAGCGGGCCAAAAAAATAAACATAGCCATTATAACCGGTACACTTGCTGCCAAGGAAGAAATTTTCTTTGAGGTATTGGCTCCAGTGCCACACCCTAGCTCTTGTAGAGATGGTTATGCTTTCCGCCAACACGTGGCATCTGCTCGTCGTAATAGAAAGTTAGATATGATTCCCGAGTTCGATTCATACCCTATATTTTATTTTACCAACCACAATGCTATTCAAGGCCCGGGTGAAATTACCTGCATGCCCGATCATTTCGAAAAACTTGATTTTGAATTGGAAGCAGCCGTTGTAATTGGTAAAAAAGGCAGAAACATTTGTGCCGCCGAAGCAGATGACTACATAGCCGGTTACATGATTATGAACGATATGAGTGCTCGAACCCTGCAAATGGAGGAAATGCTCTTGAATTTAGGCCCTGCTAAAGGCAAAGATTTTTCTACGGTTATTGGCCCTTGGTTGGTTACACCCGATGAATTGGAGGCTTACAAAGTGCCCGCTAAACTTGGCCATGTTGGGAATGCTTATAATTTAAGTATGAAATGTTGGGTAAACGGCGTTGAAGTATCTAGCGGTTCGGTGGCAGATATGGATTGGACCTTTGCCGAAATTATTGAGCGTTGTGCCTATGGCGTATATATTTTACCCGGCGATGTAATTGGTTCTGGAACTGTTGGTACAGGTTGTTTCTTAGAACTAAACGGTACCGGTTTGTTAAAAGACCCTAACTTTAAGCCACAATGGTTGCAAGAAGGCGATGTGGTAGAAATGGAAATTACCGGCTTAGGACGTTTGAGTAATACTATTCGTAAAGAACCAACCGATTGGTCTATCTTAAAATTGAAAAAATAAAGACATGCTCACCTTAAAAACCGCCGATTTATCGCCAATGGAACTGCAAAACTATTTGCAATATGCCATTGCGCCTAGGCCCATTTGTTTTGCGTCTACCATAGATAAGGCCGGAAATGTGAACTTAAGTCCATTTAGTTTTTTTAATTTATTCAGTTCTAATCCACCTATATGTGTGTTTTCACCCGCCCGAAGGGTACGTGATAATAGCACAAAACATACCCTTGATAATGTGTTGGAAGTGCCCGAATGTGTAATTAATGTGGTAAACTATGCCATGGTGCAACAAACATCTTTGGCAAGTACTGACTATCCAAAGGGTGTAAATGAATTTTTCAAAGCAGGCTTTACGGAGCTAAAATCTGAAATTGTACGTCCTCCACGTGTGGCTGAAGCTCCGGTTCAATTGGAGTGCGTGGTTACCCAAGTCATTCCGCTTGGCGATCAGGCAGGTGCTGGCAATTTGGTAGTGGCCGAGGTGAAATTAATTCATATTGATGAAGCTATTTTAGACGAATCGGGTAAAATAGATCAAATCAAAATTGATTTGGTAGCCCGTTTGGGTGGCGATTGGTATTGCCGTACCACCCCCGATGTATTGTTTAAAGTGGCTAAACCCTTAGCCAAGTTGGGTATTGGCATAGATGCCTTGCCTAGTGCTATTCGTCAATCACATATTTTAAGTGCTAATAATTTGGGGCAATTGGCTAATGTGGAGCATTTGCCCTCTGAAGAATCTATTGAAGCCATAAAAAAGCATCCGATAGTTAAAGATATTTTAGACGCTACTATGGGCGATCACAGTACTAGAGCATTGCATTTACACAGCCAAGCCAAGGTGTTTTTAGATGAAGGCGATGTGGAATTAGCTTGGAAAATCCTATTGGTTTAAGGCGTAGTTACCGCTACGGGAATTACTTTTCCATTAAAAAATTTATGTCCCGTTAAGGCAAAATCGGCAATGTATTTGCCCATTTCAAAAGCCATTACCGGCGATTCGTAGCCCGGAAATGCTTTCTCTAACATTTCGGTTTGTGCTGAACCTAGCGCCAAACAATTTACACTGATTTTTTTTTCTTTCAATTCTTCGGCCAAGCATTCGGTAAAGTTGTGTAGGGCCGCTTTGCTTGCCGAGTAAGCACTTAAACCAGCAAATTTAGCGCTCCCTTGAAAGCCACCCATGCTACCAATATTCACAATGTGGCTAGGCGATTTTAGGAGAGGTAACACCCCTTGAATTAGGCGAACGTGGTTTAAGAAATTGCTTTGTAGCATCTCTACAAAATCTACTTCGCTACTTTCTGCAAATGGTTTCACTTCTAAGTTTCCTGCATTATTTATCAAGACATCTATTTGACTAAATTGCTGAGCAATCAAAGGTTTTAGTTCTTTTTCAATATCATCATTCAATAAATCAAACTGCACCGGAAATAAATTGCAATCGGGATTGAGGCCTTTAGCAATTTCCAACAATCGATTCAATTTATCGGCCGACCTAGCCAAGGCTATTACCTTGTTTTCTGAGTTTAAAATGAGTTCTAAAACGGCTTCAAAGCCTACGCCACTGCTGGCTCCGGTTAATAGTATGTTCATATTAGTTTAATTGGCTTACCGGATGTTTAATAATGTATAAGCCGTCGTGTATTAATTTGCTGTACTCGGGTTCGGCAGAGGCCTTATTTTCTAAGTACGTTCTAATCTCTCTAGCTAAGGTAGCATTTAACCCATTTAGTTCTAAAAGTTCTAGAATTTCGAGTGAACAAAGCCAATCTTCCCGGTGTTTTATTTGCAAGCTTGCCCAAATTTCTGGTAAAGCCTCGTAACCACTGTTATTTTCTCTGCAGGTTCTCACTTGCTCAAATAAACGGTGGTAAGCCAAGGTAAGTTCGTTGTTATTGGGGTGATGGGTATTGGTGTTAGATACCAAAGCATGTTCCTCAAAGGCATCTTTATCGGCAGCGCCATTGTATACCGACACAATTTTTTCGCCAACCGCCATATCAAAAGTTCCCCACTCGGGTTTATAAAATATATTTCCCTTACTGTCACTCAGCGTACAATTGCTGAAACGAATGACTAGTAATTTTCCCTCTTTACGAAGCCAATTTTCTGCGGTGCCTTGTAAATGGAATCCATTTTCGAAAAGTAGTTGGCAGGTGCTATTTATGCTTATGCCAGTATCGGCTAAGTCTGAATCCGTATAATCCTCTAAAGCCTTTTCGCTACCTTTTAGCTTGCCCACTGGAGAAGAGTAGCCCTCAGCATGATAACTTTTCCCGTGCCCTTCTAATTCTATATTGTTAAAAGCCAGGGCACTTGGTCCGGTAGTTTTAATAAAGGTAGTTTGATTTACTAGATCCATGCCCACATCGGTAAATACACCGCTTAATTGGAGCCCCGAACTAAATACGGCGGTACATGGGTTTTTGCATTCAATAGCCTTGAGTACACTTTCAGTCCCCCCTCTTCTAAAAGCCATAGTATCGGCAAAGACTTCCAGTACCTCAATTAAGTTTTGGAAAGTAGGGGTTACGAAAAGCTGCGGTTGTTCCTTAGTAATGTCGAAAGGATAATTTACCGCATCTAGCGTGTAAGCGATTTTTTTCACCTCAGGTTTCATGCAATTGGCACTTTCGCCAATAGATGATAATAAACCTGCGCCGTAAATTTTTGGATTCTCTAGGCTGCCGATTAAGCCATATTCTACCGTCCACCAATGCAAACGGCTCAATAGAGCCATTTCTGATGGATCTCCCAAGTTTTTTTGGCAAAAAGCGACTTCTTTTTCGGCTTTGGCTATGGCGGCTACATCGGCATCGGGCATCTCTTTTAAAATAGATAAGCGTCTAATAGCTTCGTATAATTCGAAATCTTTAGATGAAAAAATGGCTTTGGAGCCAATAGAGCCGAAATAACTTAAGTATTGGTTGTAAGCAGTATCGCCAATAATAGGAGCGTGCCCGGCCGATTCGTGTATAATATCGGGAGCTGGCGTGTATTCAATGTGATTTAACTGACGAATATCGGCTGCAATTACCAATACTTTATAGGCTTGATACTCCATAAATGCTACTGGAGGAATAAATCCATCAACAGTTACTGCACCCCAGCCAATTTTTCCGAGAGCATCGTTCATTTCCTGCAAATTCGGTACTTTTTCGATACTTAAACCGGCTTGTTCTAAACCCGGAATGTAGGGGTAATAGGCTACATTTTTAAGATAGCTATAATTTTGGCGCATTACGTAGCGCCACACCGCATGATCAACCGGGGTGTAATGCTCGTAATGTTGCGCTACAATAAACTGCTTTAAATGTTTAGGTAGACTGGCAACTTGCCGATTATTGAAATCGTTGAAATCGCTCATGTAGCTAGGCTATTAGTTGGTGACTAAATTACGGCGATTAGCGGTGTAAAGCAAGTTGCTTTCAAGATTTTTTTACTTAGTGACTTTAGCGCTTTTAGAGACTTTAAACGTGTAGTTTTTTTGAGAGAAATAGCTAAAAATAGCCAGCAAAATAGTGGTAATGGTTTTGGCTATGGTGGGGTAAAAGGCCAAAACTTCTACCATGAGTTTAATGAGTACGTAGTTCAGAAAAATATTTAGGCCGACAATAGTTCCGTAGCGTATTAATTGCACTCTTCCTCTTAAATCAGATTGGGTAAAAACCAGGTATTTGTTAAGTAAAAACCCAATAGGAAAGGTGATACTCAATTCGATAAGTAGAGCACTTATATGCCCACTAATAAAAATGAAAGGCAGGTTAATGCCCTGTTGTTTTAAAACGAAGTTATAGGTGATAAAATAGATGAGAATACCCATGGCCGCTGTTCCTCCACCTGTAACCGCATAGCGAAAGCTTGCTACGGGAATCCATTTGGCTACCGGCTTGTGAAAAAAATCAATAATACATAGTAGAAATGCCCGCATAGGTTTACTTTACAATTAATTGATTATGAATCATTCGATTATTGTATTGCTGAATAAATGCTTTTAATTTTATCTCCATACTGCTTTGTTCGGCAAGTTTACCCACTAAATTTTGCTTCAGCAAACGATCGCTTTTATAGGCATAAATAGCTGTTGTTTTTCTTCCATCGTTCATCAATACATAGTTCTTCCAAAATAAACTGTATGAGCCCTCGTTGTTATTCACTTCAAAGCGTTCGTTGTTAGCTGCAAGCGCATTAAAGCCAAATGCAAAATAGGGTTTATTATAATTTAATAATCCTAATACGGTAGGCATAATGTCAATCTGTTGTATCGATTGTTCTTGCATTCCTTTTAAATTTCCGGCTGGATGATAGAATACAATGGGTACCGAGTAGTAGCCTATGGTATTTTGGTATTCAGGAAAATGAGAAACGGTGGCATGGTCGGCGGTAAGCACAAAGAGCGTATTTTTAAACCAAGGCATTTCTGAGGCCTTGTTAAAAAATTGTTTTAAAGCCATATCGGTATAGCCAATGCATTCTTGCACCGGGAGTGGCCCTTTTTTAAATTTACCACTGTATTGTTCGGGTACTTTAAATGGATGGTGCGAAGAGGTAGTAAATACGCTACTAAAGAATGGCTCTTTGAATGTATTGAGTTTTTGAGCCATAAATTGTAAAAAAGGCTCGTCCCAAATACCCCACATACCATCAAAGTCGGCATCGTTGTTGTATTCGGTTCTTCCAAAGTAGGAGTCTATGCCTGCTTGTTTGGTAAAAGCACTAAAACCCATCGATCCGTTTGCCGCCCCGTGAAAAAAGGAGGTGTGGTATCCTTCTTTTTTAAGGAGTGCCGGTAAACTTTTGGTAGTATTATTGCCATAGGTGGTTAATACATACGGTTCATTAATAGATGGAATACTAGCCAAAATAGATGGTAAGCCATCAATAGACTTGCGTCCGTTGGCAAATGAATAACGAAAACTCAAACTCTGCCCCACCAAAGAATCGATAAAGGGCGTGTAGCCTTTATATGTTCCCTTGTCCAAGTCGGTATTTAAACTTCCAATATGCTCTTTCCCTAAACTTTCTACAATAAGTACTACCACATTCAGCTTTTTTAATGCTTGGCTTGTTTTAGGCTGATGAATAGGCGTGTAAATGCTATCAAGTTCGGTTTGTTCAAAATAATGTACTTCTAGCAAGGGCTTTACCAATATTGTTTTAATGATGCAGAAAGGCGTGTTTAAAACAATGCTGCTTTCTTCGGGCTTGCTAATGTAATCGCCGGCATTACTCATGGCAATAGGGCGTGTGCTGTGGCGCCAGCCGCCTCTCATGCCAATAACGCTTAGCCCTAAAGCAAGTACAAGGCTTATGCTGTTTTTGGTAAAGCCAAGCCAGGTAAAATACTCCTCCTTTACCTCAAAAAGTCGATACAATTTGAATAACAACCAGATGAAAAAGCTAAATAGGATAAGGAAATACCAGTACTCTACTAAAAATTCGATGCTTAATTTGAATTTATTACGCTCGTTGCTAAACTGATTAAAAACAGAAAATGTTGTTCTTTTTAATGAAAAACGGTAATAGCCAATATCAGCAATATTGCTTAGCAAAGCCAGGCCATTGGTGCCAATAAACCACCATTTACTTACAGCATCTCCCATTTTTCTGAACGAATAGGGTATGGGTAGCATAAAAAGTAAAATGTACAGGCTATTTAAATAGAGTATGGCCGATATATCGAACCGGGTACCGCCAAAAAGTATGGTGTTAAAATTGGTCCAATCAATGGGCCCAAATAAATCTTTATTGAGCAAGTAAAACAGAATTCGACACACGGAATAAAGTATGACTACCATTCCAATGCGGAAGGTTAATACTAGTATTGGGTGGGTTTTAAAGGTTTTTCTTGTGCTCATAGGCCCTTCTCTAAATATAAAAACTATAACTGAGTAACTAGGCTCAATTTAACGAGCAAGCTGGTGCAAAGAGAAAAAATAGGGCAGCTCCCATATTTTTTTAGTGTAGTAAGTTTTTCCAACTAACCATATCGGCCACTAATTTTTCGAGATCGGCAATGGCCACACGCTCTTGCTCCATGCTATCGCGGTGGCGAATGGTTACGGTATTATCTTCTAAAGTCTGGTGATCAACGGTAATACAGCAAGGTGTTCCAATGGCATCTTGTCGGCGGTAACGCTTTCCGATAGAGTCTTTCTCGTCGTATTGCAAGGAGAATTCGAATTTTAAGCGATCCATAATTTCTCGTGCTTTTTCGGGCAAGCCATCTTTTTTAGTTAGCGGGAAAATAGCGGCTTTAACCGGAGCCAAGGCAGGGTGTAGGTGTAATACGGTACGACTGTCTTGTTTTTCGTCTGTACTTAAATCTTGCTCTTCGTAAGCGGTACAAAGAGTTAGTAAGAATAAACGATCTAAACCAATAGAGGTTTCAATCACATAAGGCACATAACTTTGGTTCGTTTCGGTATCGAAATACTGTAATTTCTTGCCAGATAATTCTTGGTGCTGAGTTAAATCAAAATCGGTACGGCTATGAATACCTTCCACTTCTTTAAATCCAAAGGGAAATTCGAACTCAATATCTACAGCTGCATTCGCATAATGTGCTAATTTAGCATGATCATGGTAGCGGTACTTTGCTGCCGGAATGCCCATGTCGATGTGCCATTTTAAACGAGCTTCTTTCCAGTAGGTGTACCACTGCATTTCGGTGCCAGGTTTTACGAAAAATTGCATCTCCATTTGTTCAAACTCACGCATACGCATAATGAACTGGCGGGCAATTACCTCGTTTCTAAACGCTTTTCCAATTTGGGCAATGCCAAACGGAATTTTCATGCGCCCTGATTTTTGGACGTTTAAAAAGTTTACAAAAATACCTTGAGCGGTTTCCGGGCGAAGATATACTTCATCCGAACCTTCGGCCATGGCGCCCATACGGGTAGAGAACATTAAATTAAATTGGCGCACATCGGTCCAATTTCGAGTGCCCGAAACCGGACACACAATTTCATGCTTCTCAATAATATCTTTCAATGCTGCTAAATTATCTGACGATAAGGCGGCATCTAATTCGTTTTGTAATTCTTCGGCTTTAGCCGTTTTACCATCTTTTTGGTACCGGGTAATTTTATCTTCAATCAACTGGTCGGCACGGTAACGCTTTTTCGAATCTTTATTATCAATCATGGGATCGTTAAACCCATCTACGTGGCCCGATGCTTTCCATACTTTAGGATGCATAAAAATGGCCGAATCAATGCCTACAATGTTTTCATGGAGTTGTACCATGCTTTTCCACCAATAGGTTTTTAGGTTATTTTTGAGTTCGGCACCCAACTGTCCGTAATCGTATACGGCACTTAAACCGTCGTAAATTTCACTCGATTGAAATACAAAGCCATACTCTTTGGAATGGGAGGTTACTTGTTTAAAAAGTTCGTCGTTACTTTTGCTCATGGTACTGCAAAGATACGCTTGCTTGCTTTTTTATCTAATTTTGAGTGAAATATTTTAAAAATGCTTCAAATTGCTATCAAAGCCCTATTTTAGTAGCTTATGAGTATTGAGGTAAACCAATTAAGCAAAGCCTATGGCAAACAAGAAGTGCTAAAAGGCATTAGTTTTACGGCTAAATCGGGCCGGGTAACTGGTTTTTTGGGGCCCAATGGTGCTGGAAAATCTACTACCATGAAATGCTTGGCCGGTTTATTGGTCCCTGATAGCGGTAGCCTGCAGGTAAACGGATTGGATGTAGCTACGCAAAGCCTAGCAGTAAAACGCTGCTTGGGTTATTTGCCCGAACAAAATCCGCTTTACTCCGATTTGTATGTAAAAGAAGCTTTGGCTTTTATGGCAGATATTTATCAAATTGACGACAAAGAAGCCCGAATAGCCGAAGTAATTGCCCTTACCGGTCTTGGCCCCGAGCAGCATAAACGTATTGGGCAGCTTTCTAAAGGCTACCAACAACGGGTGGGCTTGGCACAAGCCATTTTGCATAAACCAGCCGTACTCATTTTAGATGAACCTACCTCAGGTTTAGACCCCAACCAAGTGTTGGGTATTCGCGATTTAATTAAGGAAATAGGTAAAAGCACTACCGTGCTCATTTCTACCCATATTTTACAAGAGGTTGCCGCCATTTGCGACGATGTTATCATTCTTTCTAAAGGTCGCCTCGTGGCCAACAGTTCCCTAACCCATTTACTTGCCGCCCATCCTGCTAAAACCCTAGAGCAAATTTTTCAGGAGCTCACCAACTAAAAGATCAGTTTATTAGCTGGTAGAGTTTGTTCGCACAATAATCTGCCAATAGTATGCGTTTTTGTTGAAAGTTTAATCTGTTTAACATAAAACACATACTATGAAAAAATTATTCCTATTAAGTGTATGCACACTTTCGTTTACGGCAATGGCCTTTGCACAAACAAAAAAAGCAGCGCCTATGCCTCCAAAAAGCCCCATGGTTAAATCGGAGATGATGGCCATGAATAGCCCAACTCAGCAAGGTAAATGGCTGGTTGGCGCTAGTATTGGATTTAACTCTGGTAAAGATGAAACAGCAGGGGTAGAAGGAGTTAAAAACAATATATTACTTTTTCAGCCAGCGGTGAGTTATTTTATTAAAGACGATTTAGCGGTTGGCCTGGTTTTGGGTTTAGCTTCTTACAAACAACAAGTGGCTGGGGTTGACAATGAAAAATCATCGGGTTTAAGTATTGCTCCTTCTGTACGTTATTACATGCCCATTGGCAATCGGGTTAAATTTTATGGCCAGTTATTGGTGCCCATTGGCTCCGAGAAAACTACTCTTTTGGGTGGTGCGGCAGTGGACGTGGAAACACAAACCATGGGGGTAAACCTCATTCCGGGCTTTGCCTTTTTCCCTTCATCAAAAATAAGTTTGGAGCTAAACTTGGGTTCTATTTATTTTCAAAGTGCAAAAACTGGAGATGAGAAAGAAACAAATATGGGCGTTAGCATGTTGGGAGAAGATTTATACCAGAGTAGCGCTAACTTCGGTAGCTATAACCCAGCCACCATCGGTATCAAGTTTCATTTAGGTAAATAAGTTTATAAATTTTAGGATTTAAAAGCCCCCGAATTTCGGTGGCTTTTTTTATATCGTTTTTCAATTAACGTTTAAACGTATATTTATTAACAGCTGTGGATAAAAAAGAAAAATATCGTAAGTAAGTATCTATTTAGTAGGGTAAATTTGAGTAATAACTAACCTTATTTTTAACTAAAAACAAAAACATGAAAAAAGTATTATTTACAAGTATGATGGTTTTTGCCATTGCATTTAGTGCCTCTTCTCAAACTGCAAAGGGTACGTGGTTATTAGGCGGCGGTGCCAATTTTAAATCAACAGATGGTACAACCGTTTGGTCGCTTACACCAGAATTAGGAATGTTTGTAAAAGACAATTTAGCTATTGGTGGTACAGTAGGTTTATCTGGATCTGACGGCGAAACAATGACCAATATTGGTGCCTTTGTTAAACCTTATTTTGGCAAGGCAGAAAATGGTAAAATGTTTGCAAAAGCTTCATTAGGTTCAATGGATTCTCAATTTACCTATGGTGCAGGTTTGGGCTACGCTTCTTTTTTAAACAAATCTGTAGCTTTAGAACTAGGAGCCAATTATCATAAAATGGGTGATTTACAAGGCTCATTTGGTTTAGGAGTTGGTTTCCAAATCCACTTCAAAAAATAATAAAATTGATATTTTGAAAAAAGCCTCCCAATTCGGGGGGCTTTTTTTATGCCGTTTTAAATCTTAATTTCGAAAAAAAATAAAATCGCTGTGTTTGCACTCTTTAAAAAAGAATTAGCTGGTTTTTTTAGCTCCCCCATTGCTTACCTTATTATTGGGGTATTTTTGCTGTGTACCAGTTCGGTATTGTGGATTTTTCCCGAATACAGCATTATAAATTCTGGTTATGCCAGCCTAGCCAATTTCTTCGCGTTAGCTCCCTATGTATTTTTGCTTTTAATACCGGCGGTATGTATGCGCACACTTGCAGAGGAGCGCAAAGAAGGCACCCTCGATTTGTTATTAAGTAGACCAATTTCTACACTACACATCGTGCTTGCCAAATATTTGGCCATACTAGCCATTGTGTGTTTAAGTTTGCTCCCCACGTTAGTGTATGTATGCTCGGTATATGCTTTAGGGGCACCTAAAGGTAATATAGATGGTGGTGCCGTTATTGGTTCTTACATCGGTTTGGTATTTTTAAGTGCTAGTTTTGCCGCAATAGGTGTATTCGCCTCTGGTATAACCAAAAGTCAAGTTACTGCCTTGGTTTTGGCGGTATTGGGTTCACTGGTCTTTTTTATCGGTTTCGATTTGCTTAGCGGAGTAGCTTTTTTACAACCTTTTGATTCCTACGTGCAAGCATTGGGCATACAGGCGCATTACGAGGCTATGAGCAGAGGGGTATTAGATAGCCGAGATGTGGTGTATTTTTTGGTGTTAACAGCTACTTTTTTGTTTTTAGCGTATTGTGCGGTAAGCGTAAAAGTCATTACTAGAGTTCAATGGGTTGCGTTCATAATAGCAGTCATTGCTATACTCAGTATCTCTAATTTTGTACATGTTCGTTTCGATTTTACAGAAGATAAACGCTTTACCCTTTCTGAAAAAAGCAGGGAACTGGTAAATGCATTGCCAAAACCACTGCGTATTACTATTTACTTAGGTGGCGATTTGCCTTCGGGTTTTGATCAACTGAAAACGGCCGCTCTCGATTTAACGAACGATCTGTCGGCGTATTCATCTGCTGGTATTCGGGTACAGGTAATTAATCCAGGTGCAGATACAAGTACAGCCTTGCTTAACGAATTGTATGCAATGGGTTTAGAGCCCACCAATTTGAGTGTAAAAACGGAAGAAGGACTGAGTCAAAAAACAATCTTTCCGGGTGCAGTGCTTGAGTATGAAGGCCGGAAATTAGCCGTAAAATTTCTACAAACACAACAAGGCAAATCGCCTGAAGAAGCACTTCATAATTCTATCCAAAATTTAGAATACGTCTTTATAAGCGCCATTAGCAAAATTAGTAAAGGCGATAAACCTCGGGTGGGCTTCACCGAGGGGCATCAGGAATTGAGCGATGTGCAATTGAGTGATGCCATAATTTCTTTGCAATCGGTTTATGAGGTAGGGAGGGTAGATTTAGCAAGTATTTCTTTAGCCAGTTTGCAAAAATTAGCTGTATTGGTGGTTCCAAAGCCCAATATAGGCTTTACGGAATCCGAAAAGTTTAAGCTCGACCAGTATGTGATGCATGGCGGAAAAGTAATTTGGGCCATTGATCAGGTAAATGCCGACTTAGATAGTTTAAAAGGTGCGGGAGAGCAATTGGCTTTTGCCAAAAAACTCAACCTCGACGATCTATTATTCACCTATGGTGTACGCATTAATTATCAGCTTATTGCCGATATGAATTGTGCTCAAATTCCCTTAAACGTGGGTAATATGGGTAATCAGGGTCAAATTGAGCTAGTGCCCTGGTTGTTTTTTCCGGTATTTGTGCCGCTAAGTACGCATCCATTGGTAAAAAATTTAGAAGGCATTCGATCCGAATTTGCCAGCACCATAGATACATTAGCCGTTTCAGGGCTTCGTACAACCGTGTTATTGAGTTCATCACCCTATAGCAAGTTGATGGAGGTGCCGAACCTTATTTCCCTGCAATTGGCAGAGCAGCAGCCCGATCCGGCCACGTTTCGGTCAGATCCACAGCCTATAGCCGTATTGTTAGAGGGTCGTTTTAAATCGAACTTTAAAAACAGACCTATACCTGCACAACTGGGAAACTTTAGTAATCGTTTAAATCAATCTCAGCCCACACAAATGCTTGTATTGTCTGATGGAGATGTATTTAAAAACCAAGTAGGAGCCGATGGATCGGCATATCCATTGGGTTACGACAGGTATACCCAACAGCAATATGGGAACAAAGCATTTTTATTAAATGCGGTAGATTTTATGAGTGGCGATGGTGATTTACTGAATTTGAGGTCAAAAGAACTTAAAATGAGGTTATTAGATAAGGCATTGGTAAAAGCCGACAAATCGTTTTGGCAGATCATTAATGTACTTTTGCCTCTATTAATGTTAGCAATATTAGGATTTTTTCAACATTGGTACCGCAAACGAAAGTATACCGTTTAAATTTTCTATTTTTGAATTCAATTAGCTAAAACGTATGAGATTTATTGTTTCTACATCCACTCTCTTAAAACAATTGCAAGCCGTAAATGGTGCATCTAGCAGCAGCACGGTATTGCCTATTTTAGAGAACTTTTTATTCGAAATTAAAGATGGTTCTTTAACCATATCGGCTACCGATTTGCAAACCAGCATGACTACTTCTTTGCCTGTAGAGTCAAAAGAAGATGGAAAAGTGGCCGTGCCGTCTAAAATTTTATTAGAAACTTTAAAAACGCTTCCCGATCAGCCAGTAGCATTCAGCGTAGATGCCCAAACCTTTGCTATTGAGATTAGTGCCGGCGATGGTAAATATAAATTGAGTGGCGAAAATGGGGAAGATTTCCCCAAAATTCCGACTGTAGAAAATGCTTCTTCGGTAAGTATGCCGGCATCGGTATTGGCCGAAGCCATAAATAAAACCATTTTTGCGGTTAGTAACGACGATTTACGTCCGGCAATGACGGGGGTATATTGCCAATTAAGTCCTCAAAATATAACCTTTGTAGCAACAGATGCGCACAAATTAGTGCGTTACCGCCGAAACGATACTAAATCGGATGCTGCTGCATCTTTCATTCTGCCTAAAAAAGCTTTAACCTTATTGAAAGCATCTCTAGGTTCCGATGATTCTACCGTAAGTTTAGAATACAACAGCACCAGTGCATTCTTCCGTTTTGGAAACATCAACCTAATTTGTCGTTTAATTGACGAACGCTATCCAGATTATGAAGCTGTAATTCCTCAAAGCAACCCAAATAAATTAACCCTAGACAGAAGCCAATTCTTAAACAGCTTACGTCGTGTGGTTATTTTTGCCAATAAAACTACCCACCAAGTTCGTTTAAAAATAAACGGTAGTGAGTTAAACATTTCTTCAGAAGATGTAGATTTCTCTAACGAAGCACACGAGCGTTTAGGTTGCCAATACGAAGGTGAGGACATGGAAATTGGTTTTAATGCCAAATTCTTAATAGAAATGTTGGGTAATTTAGAGGGCGATGAAGTAACCCTAGAAATGAGTACTCCTAACCGTGCAGGTTTATTAATACCGCAAACTAATAACGATAATGAAAACGTGTTGATGTTGGTAATGCCAGTAATGTTAAACAATTACGCTTAAGCGTTTCCTTGGAACTTATACAGCAATTGCTTGATTTTATTCTGCACATAGACCAACATTTGGTTGCTATTGTGCAAACGTATCAGACTTGGACCTATTTAGTTCTATTCCTTATTATCTTTTCGGAAACCGGTTTTGTAATAACCCCCTTTTTGCCTGGCGATTCCTTGCTATTTGCCGCCGGAGCCTTATTGGCCAAAGGCGATACAGGTTTAAGCTTGGCATTAATGGGCTTTTTATTGACTTTAGCAGCTATTTCTGGCAATACACTAAACTATTATTTGGGCAGTTATTTTGGTAAAAAAGTCTTTAAGCCCGAGAATAAAATATTGAAACTAGAGTACTACCAAAAAACCCAAGATTTTTTTAGTAAGCATGGTGCTAAAGCCGTAATATTTAGTCGTTTTTTACCCATTTTTAGAACGGTTGCACCTTTTGTTGCCGGGGTGGGGCATATGCCTATTGCAAAGTATATGCTTTACAATATAGTAGGTGGTTTAAGTTGGATTGTAAGCTTTTTAGCCCTAGGTTATTTTTTCGGCAATTTACCCTTTGTGAAACAAAATTTTAGTTTGGTGGTATTGTCTATTATCGTAGTATCTGTGTTACCCGCCATTTTTGCTGCTTTAAAATCTGCTAAAAAGTAAATTCTATTCTCCACGCCCTTTCATAGTACCTTTCTTAAACTCTAGTTCTTCTTTTTGTTTACGTTTTTTCTCTGCTTCATTAGGCTCTATCCGAACCAAATTTTTAAGTGTAGGTTGCCCAGCATCAACCCAGGCAGAATACCAATAACTTCCAATATCTAAAATGGAGGAGCGCATCTGTCGCTCTACCATACCTTTTAAAGCCTCGTGGTAGGCTCGGGCGTATGCCTCCGAGTAATTACGCTCTACTTTGCCATTGCGTTGACTGAAGCCATATTTACGGTCTTTAGGGAATTCTCGGTTTAGCCGAGCTTCAACAAGCAAGACCGAATCTTTAAAACTATTGGCGGTTTGTACAATTTCCCAAGCTTTGTTCAGCGGATGCTCAATGTATTGGGCCTTGCCCACAATAAAATCATATTCGGTAGAGAATAATTCCGGTAATCTGCTTTCCCAAAAACCATGAATACCCATTTGATTGGTCTGCTGCCCATTGTAGTTTTCGGTGGTGTGTAGGGGTACGTGTGCGTCGCCCACGTAATGGCCTAAATCGGCAGAATAATGCAAAATTTTCAAGGAATCACGTTCTTTAAAAGCCTTTACCAAGGCGTAATAATTGCGTTCAATAACCCAGGGCACCATGCCATAGGCTTCCAAGCTATCTTTGCCAAATTTGGCAACGGCATCAGTCCACTTTTTAGGTATAGAATCAAATGGGTGGAGACCATAATGATCGGCATCTAAATAATGTCGTGGCGCCTCTAATGAATCGGCATAGCGGCGTTTGTCGGGGTCAACGGCATGTTCGGTGAGGTAATCTATTTGTTTTTTATAAAAACCAATCATTCCTTTCGGCAACGTAAATACGGCCAATCGATTTATTTTTTGATGCGCAAAAAAGCCCCAAGAACTGCATATTTGAGCTAAAATGAATAAAATGGAGGTAAATAGAATGGGTTTTAGGGGTTTCATATTAATTTAATTTGAATAATTTTTCAATCGGTTTGTATTTTTGAAACTAGCACGCTATATTTGCAGTCCTTAAAAAAGAACAGCTAAACGTATATAAATGGCAAATCATAAATCGTCCATCAAAAGAATCAGAGCTAACGCAGCTAAGCGTTTGCGTAATCGCTATCAAGCCAAAACCACTAGAAATGCGATCAAAAAATTACGTGAAACCACGTCAAAAAAAGAGGCTAGCCCACTGTTGACTAAAGTTTTTTCTATGATTGATCGTTTAGCTAAGAAAAGTGTAATTCACAAAAACAAAGCCGCTAACAACAAGTCTAAATTGACTAAATACGTTAACGGACTTAAATAAGTTTTTCTTATACCGCATTAAAAAAGAGTATTGGTTTTTTCCAATACTCTTTTTTGTTTTAGGCCGTTTTATGTGGAATGAGTTTGCCTTACGAATCGCAAAATATTTCTATTAAGCAGTGGAACGAAGAAGATCGGCCCAGAGAAAAATTAATGCTGCAGGGGCGAAGAAGCCTTACCGATGCCGAGTTAATAGCCATTTTAATTGGTTCGGGTAATAAAAACGAAACCGCTGTAGAATTAAGCAAACGAATATTGAGTGCCCAATCTAACAACCTCAATCACTTAGCAAAATTATCGGTACAAGAATTATCGGCTTTTAAAGGCATCGGCGAAGCCAAAGCCATTAGCATTATAGCCGCCTTAGAATTGGGCCGGAGGCGTAAAGAGGAAACGGAAGAACAAAAGCCTAAAATTGGGCATAGCAAAGATGCTTTTTTATTATTGGGACAGTATTTTGCCGATTTAAATCACGAAGAATTTTGGATTATACTGCTTAATAGAGCCAATACGGTGCTTTCTAAACACCTCATTAGCAAAGGGGGCCAGGCCGGTACCATTGCCGATCCTAAAATTATTTTTCAAACGGCTATTTCACACCATGCCGCATCGCTTATTTTGGCGCATAACCATCCCTCGGGTAATGCAGCACCCAGCCAAGCCGATAAAGATCTTACCCAAAAGCTTATTTCGGCAGCACGTTTGCTCGATCTGAGCATCTTAGATCACCTCATTTTTGCCAATCGGGCATATTTTAGCTTTGCCGACGAAGGTTTGCTTTAATTTGCTATCCCCTGCAACGCAATTTTTATATCTTTGCTTTTTACCCGATTGCATCCGTATGAAGATTTCGTATTCTTGGCTTAAACACTATATAGCTACCGATAAAACACCCGATGAACTTTCGCTTATTTTAACCGATATTGGTTTAGAAGTAGAGCGTGTAGAAAAGGTTCAATCTGTTCCTGGTGGGTTAGAAGGCTTGTTTATAGGCCAGGTGCTTACTTGTATACAACACCCCAATGCCGATAGGTTGAAAATTACTACGGTAGATGTGGGCAAAAGTGAAGCGCTACAAATTGTGTGTGGAGCTGCCAATGTAGCCGCCGGGCAAAAGGTGGTTGTGGCTGTAGATGGCACCACGGTGTACCCAACATCGGGCGAACCTTTTAAAATTAAAGACTCTAAAATTCGTGGCGAAGTATCGCAAGGTATGATTTGTGCCGAAGATGAAATAGGCTTAGGCACTTCGCACGAAGGTATTTTGGTGCTACCTGAAGACGTGAAGGTAGGCACCTTAGCAAAAACATATTTTAAGTTAGAAGACGATTATTTGTTCGAAATTGGGCTAACACCCAACCGAGCAGATGCTGCTTCGCATGTAGGTGTAGCTAGAGATTTGGCTGCTTTTTTCAATTCAAAAGTTATTTTGCCAGATGTATCGGCTTTTAAAGTTGATAACGAATCGTTGGTGATTCCGGTAGAAGTACAAGCCACCGAAGCTTGCCCACGCTATTCATCGCTTTCTATTAGTGGAATACGTGTGCAAGAATCGCCTAGCTGGTTAAAAAATAAATTGAATACCATTGGGGTACGCCCCATTAATAATGTGGTAGATGTAACCAATTATGTGTTGCACGAATTAGGCCAGCCCTTACACGCTTTCGATGCAACTAAGATTTCTGGTAGCAAAATTCTAGTAAAAACCTGTCCTGAAAATACGCCTTTCGTTACGCTGGATGGTGTAGAACGTAAGCTTTCGGCGCAAGATTTAATGATTTGCGATACTAAAGGTCCTTTGTGTTTGGCCGGTGTATTTGGCGGATTGGGTTCGGGCGTAAACGCTGAAACTACTAGCATTTTCTTAGAGAGTGCGTATTTTAATTCGGTAAGTGTGCGTAAAAGCAGCAAGCGTTTCGGTTTAAAAACAGATGCTTCTTTTCGTTTTGAGCGTGGTACCGACCCAGAAATGACGATTTTTGCCTTAAAAAGAGCTGCTTTATTGATCCAAGAAGTAGCCGGTGGGCAAATCACGTCGCCCATAGCCGATTTTTATCCAAATCCTATTAAGCCGTTTGAGGTAGCTATTAGCTACCAAAATGTAAACCGATTGATTGGCAAGGCAATTGAGCCCGCAAAAGTAAAAGCCATTATTAGTGGCTTGCAAATAGAAATTGTAGCCGAAACGGCAGAAGGTTTAAGCCTAAAAGTACCGGCTTACCGTGTAGATGTAACCCGTGAAGTAGATATTATTGAAGAAATTTTGCGCATGGTTGGCTATAACCAAGTAGAAATTCCGAACCAAGTGCGGGCTTCGCTAAATTATTCTGCTAAACCCGATAGAGAAGCGGTGCAACATCAGGTGGCCGATTGGTTAAGTGCCAATGGCTATTTCGAGTGCTTATCGAACTCTCTAACGAGTGGAAAGTATACCTTAGATGCAACTAGAGCCGTGACTCTTTTAAATCCACTGAGCAGCGATTTGGATACCATGCGTCAAACGCTCTTGTTTTCGGGTTTAGAAGCTATTGTGTACAACCAAAATCGTAAAAATGCCGATTTGAAATGTTATGAGTTTGGCAAAACCTATTTCTTAAAAAAAGAAGAAGGTTATCAAGAACACCAACGTTTGGCTATTTTTATTACCGGAAAAAGTCAGTTGGCTGGTTGGAACCAAGCAGTTAAAGAATCGTCTTTTTATCATATCAAATCGGTAGTAGATGCTTTATTTGCAAAATTGGGTATTCAGAATTTACAAACTAAAGAAAGCGAATTAAATACCTTGGCTTATGGCTTGTCGTATGGTCGTGGCGAAAAATCATTAGTCGATTTTGGTGCCGTATCTACTAAAATTTTAAAACAATTGGATGTAAATTCGGAGGTGTTTTATGCCGAAATTGATTGGGATGCGGTGTTAAAATCGCTTAAAAATCATAAAATTACCTATCAAGAGGTGGCTAAGTTTCCGGCGGTTAAACGAGATTTATCTTTGTTGATTGATCGGAATATGAGTTTTGAGACCTTAAAAAATATCAGCCTAAAAACAGAACGCAGCTTGTTAAAAGAAGTAAGTGTTTTTGATGTGTACCAAGGTGATAAATTGCCAGCCGATAAAAAATCATACGCGTTGAGTTTTGTGTTACAAGACGATGAGAAAACGCTGAACGATAAGCAGATTGATGCGATTATGCAAAAATTAATACTAAATTTAGAGAAAGAAGCCGGTGCAACAATTCGCACCTAATCGATTTTAGCAAATTTATGTCAAGGGTAGCCGATCAATTAACACAAGTTTTAGATAAAACAGCTCGATTAGTGGAGTTGTGTGCTGCCTTGCAAGAAGAAAATGATAGCTTAAAATTAGATAATCAGAGCCTTCAGGTAGCTGTTGAAACAAGCAAAAAACTTACTTTAGAACTAGAAGAACGGGTACGAGCTTTAAAGTTAGCACGCTCATTAGAAGGCGATAGTGAAAAAAGTCTTGACATCAAGCAAAAAATTAGCGAATTTGTACGCGAAATAGATAAGTGTATTGTATTGCTGAAGAAGTAATACAAAGTGAAACAAGCTCAAAATGGGAGAAATCTCCATAAAAATAAATATTGCTGACCGGATTTACCCTTTAAAGGTGAATCAGGAAGAGGAGGAAGTGATACGTAGGGCAGCAAAATTGATCAACGACAGGATCAAAGAATATCAGGATGCCTATTCGGTTCGTGATAAACAAGATCTGTTATCGATGAGTGTACTGCATTTTGCTACGGCTACGATAAAGGCCGAGAGCAAAGCAGGAACTACCGATAATGAAGTGGCTGAAAAGGTTTTTCAGCTCGATCAATTGCTTACGGAATTCTTCGCAACGAAGTAATACTTTTTTAAAATATTGAGTTTTATATAAGCCGTTAAGGTTTTTAGGTTTCACTAGCTAGCTATTCGTTGCTTCGAGCAAGCCACGAATACACATGCCTGCACTTAAGAATTGTTAACGGTTTTATTATTTATAAACAAAATGGAAATAATAGCATATGTAGTAGGAAGTTTACTGTTTGGCCTTGGTACCGGCAGGTTTATGTTGAAACGTTTTTACCAAAGTGAAGAAGTTGCCGCTCAGGCAAAAGCCAAGAAAATTTTGAGAGATGCCGAAGAAAATGCGGAAATCTTACGAAAAAATAAATTATTAGAGGCTAAAGAGAAGTTCTTGCAAATGAAATCGGAACACGAGCAAGAAATTAATGAAAAAAACAACCAAGCCAACCAGCGGGAAAATAGCTTGCGCCAAAAGGAGCAATCGCTCAACCAAAAGCTAGAGCATTTAAGCCGTAAGGAGCAAGATTTAGATCAAAGCCGCCAGAATTTTGAAAAGCAAACGGAATTGACTCGTAAAAAGCAAGAAGAACTTGATTTGGTGAAAGCTCAACAAGTAAGCCAATTGGAAACCTTAGCTAATTTATCGGCCGAGGAAGCAAAAAACCAAATGGTAGAAGCGCTGAAAGAAGAGGCCCGTACGCAAGCCATGATGCAGATTAAAGATATTGTGGACGAAGCCAAGCTAACGGCCTCTAAAGAAGCTAAAAAGGTGGTTATTCAAACCATTCAGCGTACCGCTACCGAGAGTGCCATCGAAAATACCGTATCTATTTTCAATATCGAAAGTGATGAGGTTAAAGGTCGTGTTATTGGTCGCGAAGGCCGTAATATTAGAGCCCTCGAAGCGGCTACCGGTATTGAAATTATTGTAGACGATACTCCGGAAGCAATCATTTTATCGGGCTTTGATCCGGTACGTAGAGAAATTGCCCGTTTGGCTTTACACCGTTTGGTAACCGATGGTCGTATTCACCCAGCCCGTATTGAGGAAGTGGTGGCCAAAACCAAAAAACAAATTGAAGACGAAATTGTAGAAATTGGGGAACGTACCGTTATTGATTTGGGTATTCATGGTTTACACCCCGAGTTAATTCGGATGGTGGGCCGTATGCGTTACCGTTCATCGTACGGACAAAACTTGCTGCAACACTCACGTGAGGTAGCTAATTTTTGTGCCACTATGGCTGCCGAATTGGGTTTAAACGTAAAATTAGCTAAACGTGCGGGCTTGCTCCACGATATTGGTAAAGTGCCTGACGATAACCCCGAATTGCCACACGCACTTTTAGGGATGCAATTGGCCGAGAAGTATAAAGAACATCCGGAAGTGTGTAACGCCATTGGTGCTCACCACGACGAGATAGAAATGACTTCGATGATTTCGCCCATTATTCAGGCTTGTGATGCCATTTCTGGCGCCCGTCCGGGTGCCCGCCGTGAGGTGGTTGAAAGCTATATTAAGCGGTTGAAAGAATTAGAATCATTGGCTCTGTCGTACCCAGGAGTAGAAAAAACCTTTGCGATACAAGCCGGTAGAGAATTACGAGTAGTGGTAGAAAGTGAACGTGTTACCGATGCCGAGGCAGAAGTATTGGCCGCCGATATTTCGAACCGTATTCAAACTGAAATGACGTATCCTGGACAAATTAAAGTAACCGTTATCCGTGAAACACGTTCGGTTGCTTTTGCTAAATAAGTAAATATGGCTACAAAACAAACCCTTCGCCCAGTAGATGTGTATTTTGAAAAATACGCAGAAAGCCACCAAAACCACACCAACAAAACTATTCATTGGATTTGTGTGCCCGCTATTGTATTCAGTCTTTTTGGCCTTATTTGGTCAATTCCGTTCCCAACATTGGGTTTTTTAGGCCAATACCAAGGTTATATCAATTGGGCTTCTTTTTTTATTGCCTTCTCTATTTATTACTACTACCGCTTATCTCCGGTATTATCGTATATAATGCTTTTACTGATGTTTGTTTTTTCTGGGGGAATTATTGCCCTAGAAAAATGGGCAGCACTAGGAGGCCCCGCCATGTGGCAAAGCTGTTTAGGTATTTTTGTTTTGGCTTGGGCTGGCCAATTTATCGGTCATAAAATTGAAGGTAAAAAACCTTCATTTTTTGATGATTTGAAGTTTTTATTAATTGGCCCTATTTGGCTCATACACTTTCTGTTTAAAAAAGCGGGTATTAAGTATTAGTTACCTAAATTTTTATCGATAAGTAATTGAATAATTCCATCAACCAAGCCTACACTTGGTACAATGGTTTCTTTTACATTACCCCATTTAAACAAGTTGGCGTAAATTTCACAAGCCGGTATAATTACATCTGCTCTGTCGGGCTTTAAACCTAGTTCTACAATGCGTTGCTCTAAGGTTAATGCTTGCAATTGTTTGGTTACTTGGTTAAATTTTTTTGTAGATAGGCTTTCACCCTCTTTTAAATTAGCCAAACGGTATATTTTGTTGATGTTTCCACCGGTACCTATGGCTGTTAAATTCGGATGGCTTGCACCCATTTTCTTCAACCACTCTTTTGCATTGGTCCAATTTTCGGGTTTCACTTTTTTATCCAGAATTCTAATGGTGCCAATATCAAATGATTTAGATGCTACTAAATTATTGGCCGAAAAAACTGATAATTCGGTACTACCTCCACCAACATCTATATATAAGTAGTTTTTATCTTGATCTAGTAATTGTTCTATATGGCTAGCATAAATAATATTTGCTTCCTCTTGCCCTTCAACAATATTAATTTTAATGTTACAGGTTTTGAAGATTTTTTTAACCAATTCTGGTCCGTTTTTAGCCTCACGCATGGCTGATGTTGCACAAGCCATGTAATCATCTACCTGATATACATCCATAAGCAGGGCGAAGGAAAAAATGGTTTTAATGAGTTGCTCTGCTTTTTCTTCAGAAATGCGTTGATGCATAAAGGCATCTTCGCCTAAGCGTAGGGGAATGCGTAGAAGCGTATTTTTTTTAAAGGTGTGGGTCTTTCCTTTTGTAAATATGTCAGCTATTAATAATCGTATGGCGTTTGAGCCAATATCTATGGCGGCGTATCTCAATTATAGATTTTTTAAATAGGTATAGGTATTGATTTGTGCCCGAAAGGTATTATTTTTCTTCGGTTTTTTGCGTGGCGATAAGCCATTTGATTGAATAATTCTTGCTTTAGTATTGTCTCTCAATTGCAAATCTATGATATCTCGTATTTGTAGTTTGATGTATGGATCCAGAATCGGGAAACCTACTTCTAGTCTATGATCTAAATTTCGGGTCATTAAATCGGCAGAACTGAGGTATATTTTTTCGTCACCTTTGTTGCCAAAAATCCACACTCGAGCGTGTTCTAGGTATCTATCTATTATACTTATGATGTTGATATTTTCGCTATAACCTTTTATGCCTGGTAGTAAAGAGCACATGCCTCTAATAATTAACTCAATTTTAACGCCTGCTTGGCTGGCTTGGTATAGTTTTTCAATTATTTTATGGTCGGTTAGGCTATTCATTTTAAGAATTATATAGGCCTCTTTACCTTTTTTGGCATGTGTTATTTCCGAATCAATTAAATGGAAAAGTTTTTTTCTGCTTTCTAGCGGGGATACAATAAGCTGTTTGTAGTCTTTATAAAATGTTTTTTTAAGCAAGCCAGTAAATACACGTTGTACTTCGTTGGTTATAAGTTGGTTTGCAGTAAATAAGCTATGATCGCAATATAATTTTGCCGTTTTTTCGTTAAAGTTACCGGTAGAGAGGTTTGCGTAGTATACTTTTTTTCGTTTTTCTAAACGGGTAACTAAGCAAATTTTAGAGTGTACTTTAAAATCCCAAATGCCAAAATCTACATGTACACCTCCGTCTCTTAGCTTATCGGTCCAATAAATATTAGCTTCTTCATCAAAACGGGCCTTTAACTCTAAAAAGCAGTCCACTTTTTTGCCATTTTTTGCTGCATTAATTAATGCATTTATAATGCTTGAGTTTTCTGCCAAGCGGTAGAGTGTAATTTTAATTTCTTTTACTTTAGGGTCTATGGCGGCCTCTCTTAAAAAGTGTATAATGTAATCGAAAGATTGATAAGGCAGGTTTACTAAATAGTCTTTTTCGGCAATTTGGTTTAATAAGCTTGTTCCTAAATCTAGTTCCGAAATTTTTAGGGGCAGTTGTTTTTCATATTCTAAAGCCGGGTTACCCACATTAGGGAAGTTAATAAAGTCTTTAAAATTATGGTACCTATTGCCAGGTATTAAACTATCGTTGTTTAAATGCAGTTTTGATACTAGCAAAGCACGCATTTCTGCCGGCATTTCACGGTCACACAATAAACGCATGGGTTTCCCATACCTACGTTTTTGCAAACTTTTGGTTAATACATCTATAAACTTATCACTCACATCGTGTGATAAGTCGAGTTCGGCATCACGGGTTAATTGTATGGTATAGGCTTCAATGGTATCGTAATCTAGGGTATAAAATATGTCTTTTAGGCAATACCGAATAATATCGTCAACAAGAATTACAAATTGCAATTGATTGGTTTGTGGAAGCACTAAAAAACGCTTTAGGTTTTTGGGGAGCTCTATTAGTGCATATTTTACATGCGTTTTACGTGATTTTTTAGTGAGCTTAATGAAAAAATATTCGTAGCGATCTTTTAATTCGGGGAAGGGTAATTCGTCTGTTAAAATGATGGGAACAAGTGTGGAGAGTATTTGCTCGTTAAAGTGGTTTCGAACAAATTCTCCTCGACTTACATTTAATTGATGTTCGTTTAGGATAAAGATTTTGTTTTCGGCTAGTTGTTTTATTAACTGTGTTTCAAACAGTGAATTAAACTTTTTTTCTTGCGTTACAACAATAGACCGAATTTGGTTTAGTAGTTTTTTGGGGTTGTAGCCTAATACATCGTTGAATTTATTATTGGTGCGTGCTAGCCTGTTTAGAATGGCAATACGCACTCTATAAAATTCGTCTAGGTTGGAAGAGAAAATGGCTAAAAAACGTAATCTCTCCAGTAAAGGCACGGTTTTATCTGCCGCTTCTTGCAGCACCCTATCGTTAAAATATAGCCAGCTTATTTCTCTATTTAAGAATGGTATTTTTTTAGAGTTCATACAACATCAAGCTCCTAGCTTTATTCAAGGAGTCCTACAATTCTAAAAAAAACTATGTTAACTGAATATGAAGTTTATCGAATTGGAAGTAAAAAATGAATTAAGAGGTTTTCTTCGTAGTTGTTGTTTTGAGGCTCGTTTTAGGCTTCGATGCACTAACCTTTGGCTTTTCTGCACTAACCTTAGGCTTCGATGCGCTAACTTTTGGTTTTGCTGCACTAACCTTGGGCTTTGCTGGGCTGGTAGTTGTAGCTGTTTTTACTGGTTTTGTTTGAATGTTTTTTTTAATGGATACAGTAGAGACAAGTGGCTTGTTTACTTTTTTCGCTGTTACTGCTTTTTTCTTCAATACACTCTTAACCAGTTTTTTTGCTGATTTTTCAATTTTGTTGCTCAGTAAAACAGAATCTACCCCTAAACTTTTTATAGCCTGATGTAATTTAGTAGATAGTTTTTCGAGTAAATCTTGCTTGGGTGTTTTCTTACTATTTTTTGTTTCTAGTTTTTTCATTGTTATTAATTTTTACGTGATATAGTCAAATATAACGCTTTATTTCCATGTTTAGGTACTCCCACTACGTAAAATGTGGATAAATTTTGAAGCACTTAACTTTTCCTTAACATTAAGCTAACTCCCGGCTAACACTATGCAGGTAGGTTTGCACCAACTAAATTAAAGCAAAGTGAAATTAAAACTATTTAAAAGTGTATTTATGCTTGCTATCGTAGTGTTAGCAAGTGTAATTCAAATTAAAGCGCAAGAATCTGGTAAGATTTTCGGAAAAATTACCGACAAAAAAACAGGTGAAACGCTAATCGGCTTATCGGTTAAAATTTCTGGAACTACTTCTGGAGTTTCGACCAATGTAAATGGCCAATACGTATTAGCCGGACTAAAGCCAGGAAAATACACCTTGCTTTTTTCTTATATAGGCTATCAAACTAAACAAATTACAGATATTGAGGTGCTAACTAGTAAAACAACCACCCTAGATATTGTAATGGATGAAGCCCTTACACAAAACTTAAAGGAAGTGGTTATTACTGCTTCTGCAAAGCAAGAAAGTACCAATACCTTGTATGCACAGCAAAAAAATAGTTCACGCATTTCCGATGGGGTTTCTGCCGAATCTATTAAGAAATCGCCCGATAAAAATACGGCCGATGTGTTGAAGCGTGTGAGCGGTGCTACCATTCAAGATAATAAATTTGTAATTGTACGTGGTTTGAGCGATCGCTATAACTCTGCAACATTAGATAATGGCGCATTACCAAGTTCTGAGCCAAACCGTAAAGCTTTCTCTTTCGATATTGTTCCTTCGAACATGATTGATAATATTGTGATTAGTAAAACCGCTACACCAGATATGTCTGGAGATTTTGCTGGTGGTGCTGTTCAGATCTTAACTAAAGATATTCCTGATCAAAACTTCTTAACCTATGGAGTGGGATATAGCTACAATTCACAATCTACTTTTAAAGATTTTAAGGGTAATGAAAAAACAGCTGCTGATTATTTAGGTTTCAACACTACGAGAAATTTACCGGTAAATTTTCCTAGCACAAGTAGTATTTACAACAATACGTTAAGTCCTACTCAAGAAATAGCAGCCATACGTTCACTTAATACCGACTATGCTGTTTTTAATTCTACTGCTTTTTTAGGTCAAAATTACCAATTTACGGTTGGTAGAGTTAAAGATTATGAAAAAAGCGGTAACCGTTTAGGTGCCATTATTTCCCTTTCGTACCGAAATGCACAAAACGTAAACCCGGAAATTTCTAGAAATTTAGCTGGTGAATTCGATTTTAAAGATGAAACCTATAAATTTTCTACTACTGTGGGCGGTTTAGCCAATTTCTCCTATTTATTTGGTAATAATAAAATCACCTTAAAAAACATTTATAACCGCATACAAGACGATCAATATTTAAGTCGTTCAGGTTTAAATTTCGGCCAATCCAATGCAACCAAGTTTTTCGCATTCGATTTTATTCAAAAAACCTTGCTTAAATCATCTTTAGAAGGGGAGCATAAATTTGGCGAATCGAAAACCAAATTAAAATGGGTATTGGGTTATAGCAACGTTATAAATAACCAACCCGATCAACGTAAAATTAGTTATATCAAAAACCAAGCAGATATTAACAACCCGAATGTAAATTATTCAGCTAATATCACCTCTCTGGATAGAACTAATAGTCGTTTATTCTCCAATTTAACTGAAGATATTTTTAACGGCGAAGTAAATTTAAGTTTCCCCTTATCTAAAAAAGCCAACAAAGGAAGTTTAAAAACGGGTTTCAGTTCCATTTACCGAAACCGTAATTTTGATGTACGTTTTATTGGTTTAATATTGCCTTCCTTTACCCCCAACGCCAATGTCATACGTCAGCGTTCATTGGGTACCGTTTTCGGAAACGATTTAATCGATCAAGGCATATACGAGTTAGACGAAATTGGCAATAGCGCCGATCGCTATACCTCTAATTCGATGGTAAACGCCGGTTACTTCATGCTCGATAACCAATTGGCTGAAAAATTGCGTGTGGTTTGGGGGCTACGTGCCGAGCAATTTAATTTATCACTCGAAACATTTGATCCCCTTGAGCCAACGGTGAAACGCAATCAATTAGATCTTCTCCCATCACTAAACCTTACTTTGGGTTTAACCGAAAAAAGCAATTTAAGAGCTTCGATTTATCAAACTGTTGCCCGCCCCGAGTTTAGAGAATTGGCACCATTTGCCTATTTCGATTACGAACAATCAGCGGTTCAAAAAGGAAATCCAAATTTAAAACGCACTCAAATTTTAAATGCCGATTTACGCTTTGAGACCTATCCGGCTGCTGGACAAATATTTTCGATCTCGGCATTTTATAAAAAATTCACCAACGCTATCGAAGCTACTTTTTACGATGTAAACTCTACACCAGATATTTCATACAGCAATGCCGCAAAAGCAACTACCTATGGATTTGAACTTGAATTCAGAAAAAATTTAAAATTCTTAGCAGATAGAGCCTTTTTTGAACGCACTACATTTTATACCAATATATCTATCATCCACTCTGAGGTAAATTTTGCAGGCGATCAAAACCCAAACAGTGCAGGGCGCCCCTTAATTGGTCAATCGCCTTATGTAGTTAATGCCGGCTTGCAACACAGCACTTCAAACAATAAACTCAATTTTAACCTTTTATACAACCGAGTTGGCCGTCGTATTTTCCGCGTAGGTGGTACTACATTTCCAAACGTTTGGGAAGACCCCCGCGATGTACTAGACTTTCAGATTGGTGTAAAAACTTTTAAAACTAAAGGAGAGTTTAAATTAAATGTAGGCGATATATTCAACCAACGGAGTGTATTTTATTTCGACCGCAATGCCAATAAAAAATACACCCAATTTGTTGACGATGAAATTTATAAAACCAAATTAGGTACCAATGTGTCTTTATCGTTTAATTACTCATTCTAATAGCATACACTTAACAATTTCATAACAATTCATTTAAATAAACCTTACACTAAATTATCATTTTTACAGAAATTATTAATCAAAAAAATCAATCATGAAAAAAACTATTATCCTATTTTCTGTTTTAGCACTTACTGTTGTTGCTGCTTGTAAAAAAAGCTCAAGTGATCCCATTGTTACTCCAACTCCAACAAGTAATGTAGTTGAAGTTACTGGTGATATTAAAGTAAACACTACGTGGTCTGCAGATAAAATTTATTTATTAAAAGGCTTTGTGTATGTAACAGACGACGCAACCTTAACTATTCAGCCAGGTACAATCATTAAAGGCGATAAAATCTCTAAAGGTTCTTTAATTATTACTCGTGGTTCTAAAATTAGTGCCATTGGTACGGCAACCAATCCTATTGTATTCACTTCTAATTTTCCTACTGGTTCTCGTACTCAAGGTGATTGGGGCGGAATTATCATTTTAGGTAAAGCTCCAGTTAACCAAACAGGAGGTGAGGTAGTTATTGAAGGTGGTTTATTACCAACTGGTGGTGGATTAGCATCAAAATATACTACCTATGGTGGTACCAATGCTGCTGATAATTCAGGTACCATGAAATATGTACGTATTGAATATGCTGGTGTACCTTTTGTAACTAACAACGAAATTAACTCTTTAACTATGGGTGGTGTTGGTTCTGGTACTACTATAGAATACATTCAAGTTTACCGTGCTGGCGACGATGCCTTCGAATGGTTTGGTGGTACCGTAAATGCAAAATACTTGCTTGCTATTGGTACTTGGGATGACGATTTTGATACCGATTTCGGTTATGTAGGTAAAGTGCAATTTGCCTTGGCGCAACGTGTTAAAGAAATTGCTGACGTTTCTGGATCTAACGGTTTTGAATCGGATAACGATGCAACTGGTACTTCAGGTACTCCAAAAACAGCCCCAATTTTCTCTAACGTAACCATTATTGGTCCATTATCATCATCTTTGTCTTCTAGTAATAACAATGCCAACTTCCAACATGCTGCGCAAATTCGTCGTAACTCAGCTTTGAGTTTATTCAACTCGGTGTTGGGTAACTATACTGAAGGTATTTATATCGATGATTCACTTCCTGCATCTGGTAATAAATCTTCTGATAACTACACTGCAGGTTCAATGGTTATTAAAAACAACTTAATTTACGGTTGCAATACCAAATATAATGCAACTACTGCACCAAACTTCGGTCAAATTAAAGGTAAAGATGCTACTAGCAAATTAGTATTTGAAGCAGGTCTAACTACTGATAATACCTTTGTAGCTACTACTGTAAGTGCTTTATTAACTTCAGGCTTTGCATTCGGTGCAGAGTTTGTTGCAACTGGTGCAGCTACACCAAACTTTACTGCAGTAGCTGCTGGTGCAGCCGCTAGCGGTGCATTATTTACCGATGCTAAATTTACAGGTGATTCGTTTTTTGATAAAACGGTTGCTTTCAAAGGTGCTTTCGGAACTACAGATTGGTCTGCAGGTTGGGCCATGTACGATCCAAGCACTTTAAACTATACCACTCCTGGTAAAGTAATGGCAAACTAATACGATTGATTGGTTATTTATAAATGTAAAGCCTCCCGAATTTCGGGAGGCTTTTTTGTTACTGGAGTTTTTCGATTTTATCGAGCGGTATGTTTTCCATATCTACAATCAGGAAACCATCTAAACTGTCGGAGAATTTAGGGTCGATATTGAAACAAATAATTTTACCGTTTAAGCCCAAGTATTGGCGCAAGAGCACCGGGATTTTCATATTCGATTGCTCAATGTCTGAAATCAATTGATCTAAATCCTTTAAGCTCTCTCTCGAATCTACTAAGAGCGCCATATCGTCTTTATCCAACTCAAATTTAAACTTCTTACGTGGCTTAATGTATTGGGCCAAATTTTCGTCGAAATGGTTTTTTAAGATATAATCAACCATTAAGGTTTTAGAGATTTTAGAGAAGCTATTGCTAATACTCACTGGCCCAATAAGGTATTTTACGTGCTCCGAATTGTCGGCAATAAACTTTAAAATACCTTTCCAAAGCAAAAATAGGGGTAGGGGCTTTTGTTGGTATTCTTTACGTATCCAAGAGCGGCCTAATTCTAAGCTCTTTTTTAAGATGGGCGCAAAATCATCGTGTATTTTAAATATTTCGGCCGTGTAGAAGCCTTTTTTGCCGTAGCTGTAATAAATATCGTTTCCTTTGCCAATACGGTAAGCACCCACTAATTTTTTAGCGTCGTTATCCCAAATAAATAAGTGGTGGTAATAAATATCATAGGCATCTAAATCGGTGCTATTATTGGTTCCTTCGCCTATTTCGCGGAAGGTAATTTCACGTAAACGCCCAATTTCTTTTAAAATGTTCGGAATTTCAGTACTCGGTGCAATGTACACCTCATAGTTTTTTTCGGTCCAGGTTTTAAAATCTTGTATGCCTGCAATTTCTTTCACTAAAACTTTGCTAGATATTTCAGCCACAATATCCTGTGGTTTTTTCTCAATTTTAAATAAGCTTTTGGCCGAAAATAGTTTTTTGTGTTCCTCTAACCCAGCTCCCAAGGCATAGGTGCGTGCTCGTAAATAATCGAGCAGTTTAGTGGGGTTGTTGGCGTATGGGGTGTCTTCTATTTTTATAGGTTTGCCTATGCGTAGTTTAAGTACGTGGCCCTGCTTGTTAAACATTTCTGAAGGCAGTTTAGCTGTACGTAACATGGGGTGTATAAAGCTCAGCAAATTGAATAGTAAGCTGTTATTTCCATGGAAGTATATGGGTACTACGGGCACTTTCGCTTTAATAGCCAACTTGGCTACCACGGGGTGCCATTGCCGGTCTGTAATGCTTTGACTACTTAATTTATAGGTAGATACTTCGCCCGCCGGAAAAACGCTAATAGGGACTCCGTTTTTTAATAAACCCAGGGCTGTTTTTATGCCACTAATGCTGGCCGGGTTATCTATCGTTTCAAAGGGGTTTACTGCAATTAAAAAATCACTTAGCGTAGGTACTTTCGTTAATATAAAATTAGATAGTTGCTTGCTGTCGGAGTTTACCAATAAGGTAAGTTTAATTAATACCAAGCCTTCTATACCACCGTAGGGATGGTTGGCAATGGCTAAAAAGCCTCCCTCTTTGGGTAAATTTTTTAAATCCTCCTCGTCAAACTCTACTTTAACCCCTAAAATTTCTAGTAGTTTATCAATAAAGGCAATGCCTTTTAGGTGCCTCACCTTATTAAACGTGTCATTTACCTCGTTAATCTTCATCACCTCCATTAACAGCGAAGCCAAGCCCGGCATGCCCAATTTATCTATTTTGGTTGCCTTGGCAAATTCTTCGGTGCTTATAATTTTAGTTTCGTCCATTCGTTCTCTAGGGTAATCAAATTTCACAAAAATTTCAGGTTTATTCACTAAAAAATTCATTAATGTTTCTAAAATCACTGCGTCAGTATTTTAATTTTAGCCAAAAAGAGCACAATGGCGTATTGGTACTGCTTTTATTGCTAGTAATTGTTTGGCTAATTCCCATTTTTTTAAACGATATACCCGAAAGCTTTGATGTAGAAAAAGCCAAGCAAGAAATAGCCGAATTTGAGCGCAATTTGGCTCCCGATAAGGTTTACAGTTATAGGGAGATAGAACTCAAGCTAGGGCGTGCCACGTATGCCGATTTCGACCCCAACGGACTTTCTGCAGAGCGTTGGAAACAACTGGGCTTAAGTGAAAAACAAATAGCGGTAATTAAACGTTTTGAAGCAAAGGGAGGACATTTTTATAAAAAAGAAGATGTGCAAAAAATGTACGTCATATCACCCGAAACCTATGCCAAATTAGAACCCTACATACAAATTCCGCCCCCACAATTTGAACAAAAAAATACGCCCACTAAAGCACCAAAAATCCGTATCGATTTAAATACGGCCGATTCCTTGGCCTTAGATCAAGTGAGTGGCATTGGTCCTGCATTTGCTAGCCGCATACTCAAGTACCGTGAGCGCTTGGGTGGTTTTTATGCGTTAGAACAACTTAAAGAAGTGTATGGGGTAGATTCTGCACATTTTGCTCAATGGCTGTCTCAGCTAGCCCTCAATGCGACTGCCATCAGAAAAATTGACATCAATACCGCTTCCTTTGAGGAGCTTAAACGCCATCCATATTTAAGTTACAAACAAATAAATGCGCTCATTCAATACAGAAAACAACATGGGGCTTACGCAAGCTTGTTAGATTTAAAAAATATTCCGCTTTTTACTGACGAAATTTTGCGTAAACTAGCTCCATATTTTATTTTTAAATGATTGAAACAGCACTAAAACACGCCATTCGCGATATTGTAGATTTCCCTAAACCCGGTATCGTTTTTAAAGATATTACGCCCATTTTAAAAGATCCCGAATTGTGCCGCCAAGTGGTAGCCGCCTTTGTAGCAGAAGTACAAACCCTCGATATTGATGTGGTGGTGGGTATTGAAAGCCGAGGCTTTTTATTCGGAATGTTGTTGGCCAATGCCTTAGATGTGCCTTTTGTGCCCATTCGTAAGCAAGGAAAATTACCTTATAAAACACTCAGCCAATCATATGACTTAGAGTATGGCTCCGCTACCTTAGAAATTCATGTCGATGCCTTACAGCCTGGCCAAAAAGTGCTAATTCACGACGATTTATTAGCTACAGGCGGTACCGTTGCTGCAGCTGCTAATTTGGTAGATCAATTAGGCGCTAGTACTAGCGCTTTTGCCTTTGTGGTGAGTTTAGATTTTTTGGATGGTAAAAGTAAATTAGCCACTTATTCTAATACCTGTATTAGCTTAGTTAATTACTAAGCCAAACGCCCTTTTTCTAGTTTTGCTAAAAATAAATGGCCCATTAATTCGGCTCGGTATTTGGCATCATTTGCAATTGGGCCTTCAAATAAACCATCAACAATAGTCTTAAACATGCTTACCCAACGTTCAAAATGTGCTTTATGAATAGGCATGTCACGGTGTTTTTCAAAAGGCTGGCCACTATACCCGGGTTGATTGAGCAATATGGTGGTCCAAAAAGTATACATTCTATTTAAATGAGCCGGCCAGGCATCGGGTGCAATGCGACTATTGAAAATAGGCCCAATGAGCTCATCTTGCTGCACTTTTTGGTAGAAAGTATCCACCATTAATACAATGTCTTCTCTTTTTTCAATATCTCTCATAGGCGTACTAAGTTAACTATTTGAGGGTGAAGCTTCTTAAATTGATGTATTAATTTTTGATTCTCAAGATTTTGCTTAAGTTTGCAATCCTAAATTAAACGAGAGGGGGTATTTCACTTTATGATTATTATTAACATTAAAGACGGCGAATCATTAGATAAAGCCTTAAAACGTTTCAAGAAGAAATTCGAGAAAACGGGTGTAATGCGTGAGTTACGTAGCCGTCAGGCCTACGAGAAAAAATCAATCACTCGTCGTACCGAAATCAAAAAAGCAATTTACAAAGTCGGATTAAATCGCGAAACGATTTAATACCCATTTGTATCGCATATATTAAAAACTAGTTGTATATTCATGTATTCGAATATTCAACTAGTTTTTCATGTTTATAGAGCGTTTTATACGGTATGTACGGTACGAGAAAAGATTCTCTCCGCATACTATAAAAGCCTATGAAACCGATCTTTTACAATTCCAAACCTTTCTTACTACCTACGAAACTACCTTAGCCGAAGCCACGCATACTTTGGTGCGCTCATGGGTGATGGAGTGTATGGAGGCTAGCACGGGTGCTAAATCCATTAATCGTAAAATATCTTCGCTGCGCTCTTTTTATAAATTTTTACAACGAGAAGGCTTGGTAGTAAAAAGCCCTATGGAGCAAGTACAGTCACCCAAAATACCTAAACGCTTACCTGTAATTGTTGAAGAAGCGAAACTAAATGCCTTATTAGATGATGAAGCTTTGTTTCCCTCGGGTTTCGAGGGATTGAGAGACCGAGTAGTGCTAGAGTTGCTTTATGGAACCGGTATTCGATTAGCCGAACTTTTGGGACTTAAAAACAGCGATATAGACGATTATAATCAGCAAATTAAAGTACTTGGTAAGCGTAATAAAGAACGAATCATCCCTTTGGCTAAACATCTTTACGCTTTATTAAAAGTATATCTCGACCAAAAAAACGAGTTTGGCTTTACTAACACTGATAAATTAATAGTTACCGATAAGGGTACAGCAGCCTATCCGCAACTCATTTATCGCTTAGTAAAACATGCCTTAGGAGAGGTATCAACCCAAGATAAAAAGAGCCCACATATTTTGCGCCATAGCTTTGCAACCGCTTTATTAAATAAAGGAGCAGAGTTAACAGCCATTAAAGAGCTTTTGGGTCATGCCAATTTATCAGCCACGCAAGTATATACCCATAATTCCATCGAAAAATTAAAATCTATCTATAAACAAGCCCACCCAAAGGCTTAAAAACAAAGGAGGAAAAGATGAAAATCAACGTACAATCTATTCATTTTGATGCAGACCGTAACTTATTAGATTATATTGAAACTAAAATCGCGAAACTTGATCACTATTTCGACCAAATCATTCAGGGTGATATTTATCTTAAAGTAGCGCCCTCAGAAACCAATGAAAATAAGCAAGTAGAAATTAAGTTGGCCTTACCTGGTAAAGATTTGTTTTGTAGCGAAATAGCATTAAGTTTTGAAGCCGCTACCGACTTGGCTATGGATTGTATAAAAATGCAAATACATAAGCATAAAGAACGTGTAAAAAAACACGCCAGTAACCACAAGCAATTGCTTTACCCCGAGGATACTTTATAGGCCTTTTAGGTACAAAACAAGGCTATTTTTTTTAAGAGTTTGGGCGGTAAAAAAGGCCGTCTAAATTTTTTTCAGAAAAAATTTTGTTCCACTCTTAAATTGTGTAGATTTGCAGTCCCTTTCGCAAGGCTATGTTATGCGCTTTCGAATAGTATAAGGTGATGTTCATTCATGTATTAAAAAGCTTTTTATATGCAAAAAGCCTCCTTAGCTCAGCTGGTAGAGCAACTGACTTGTAATCAGTAGGTCATTGGTTCGATCCCGATAGGAGGCTCCATATTGGGGGGGGTTCCAGAGCGGTCAAATGGGACGGACTGTAAATCCGTTACTTCGGTTTCGAAGGTTCGAATCCTTCCCCCCCCACCATAATATAAGCGGAAGTAGCTCAGTTGGTAGAGCGATAGCCTTCCAAGCTATAGGTCGCGAGTTCGAACCTCGTCTTCCGCTCAGAAAAAGAATAAATGGGCTACGGTTTGCAGAGATGTTAATCTTAAGCTTAGCGAAAGTTAACAGCCGAAGTAGCTCAGCGGTAGAGCACTTCCTTGGTAAGGAAGAGGTCGTGGGTTCAAGTCCCATCTTTGGCTCAAAAATTTTATAAAAACAATAACAAACAACAATTAACCTTTAATTAGATTTTAAAATGGCAAAAGAAAAATTTGACCGTAGTAAGCCGCATTTAAATATCGGTACTATTGGTCACGTCGATCACGGTAAAACAACTTTAACAGCAGCTATTACAAAAGTTTTGGCTGATGCTGGTTTATCTGAGGCACGTTCATTCGATTCAATTGACTCAGCTCCTGAGGAAAAAGAAAGAGGTATTACTATTAATACTGCTCACGTTGAGTATTCAACTGCAAACCGTCACTACGCACACGTAGATTGTCCAGGTCACGCGGATTATGTGAAAAACATGGTTACTGGTGCGGCTCAAATGGATGGTGCTATCATCGTTGTTGCTGCAACTGATGGTCCAATGCCCCAAACTCGTGAGCACATCCTTCTTGCTCGTCAGGTAGGTGTACCAACATTAGTTGTTTTCATGAACAAAGTTGATATGGTGGATGATCCAGAATTACTAGAATTAGTAGAGATGGAAATCCGTGAATTATTATCTTTTTATGACTTCCCTGGTGATGATATTCCTGTTATACAAGGTTCAGCTCTTGGTGGCTTGAACGGAGATCCTAAATGGGTAGGTAAAATTATGGAGTTAATGGATGCAGTAGATAGCTACATTCCAATTCCACCACGTTTAACTGAATTACCTTTCTTGATGCCGATTGAGGATGTATTCTCTATCACAGGTCGTGGTACAGTAGCAACTGGTCGTATCGAGCGTGGTGTAATCAACTCAGGTGATTCAGTTGATATCTTAGGTATGGGTGCTGAGAACTTGAAATCAACTGTTACTGGCGTAGAGATGTTCCGCAAAATCTTAGATTACGGTGAAGCTGGTGATAACGTAGGTTTATTATTACGGGGTATTGAGAAAACCGATATCCGTCGTGGTATGGTAATCTGTAAACCAGGTTCTGTAACTCCTCACACTGATTTCAAAGCCGAGATTTACGTATTATCAAAAGCTGAAGGTGGACGTCACACTCCATTCTTCAACAAATACCGTCCACAATTCTATTTCCGTACTACAGATGTTACTGGTGAAATTTCATTAGCAGCTGGAGTAGAAATGGTTATGCCAGGTGATAACGTTACGATCAGTGTAAAATTGATCAACGCAATTGCTATGGAGAAAGGTTTACGTTTCGCTATCCGTGAGGGTGGTAGAACTGTAGGTGCCGGACAGGTAACCGAAATTTTGAAATAACAAGATTTCACATAAATAAGGTTAATTGGATAACATAAGTCCGCTTTATTGCGGTCTTATGTTTTCTTGTTAATTAACTACGGGAATAGTTCAACGGTAGAATAGAGGTCTCCAAAACCTTTGATCAGGGTTCGAATCCTTGTTCCCGTGCTTAAGATATAATAGAACAGATGGCAAAAGTTATTGAATTTTTTAAAGAATCGTATAACGAAATGACGCAGAAAGTATCTTGGCCTACGTGGTCTGAGTTACAAAACTCTGCAGTCTTGGTATTGGTAGCCTCTATTGTTATTGCCTTTTTGGTTTTGGCAATGGATGAATCGGCTGGTACTGCGTTGAAACTTTTCTATAAATCTCTTGCTTAACATTTTTTAGAACAAAACGATGGGTGATCAACTGAAATGGTACGTAGTACGTGCGGTTAGCGGCAAAGAGAAAAAGGTAAAACAATATCTAGAAGCCGAAATTAATCGTTTGGGTATAGTTCATTTATTGCCTCAAGTATTAATTCCGATGGAAAAATACTTGCAGATGAAAGACGGTAAGAAAATTGCTAAAGAGCGTAATTTTTACCCAGGATATGTTTTAATTGAAGCTAATATGGATGCTGAATTACAGCATATCATTAAAAATATTAATAGTGTAATTGGATTTTTAGGTGATAAATCGGGTACTCCGATGCCTATGCGCCAAGCAGAAGTGAACCGCATCTTAGGTAAAGTAGATGAGATGGCCTCTCAAAGTGAGGTAATTAACATCAACTATATGGTAGGAGAGCAGGTGAAGGTAATGGATGGTCCATTCCAAGGCTTCTCTGGTGTAATTGAAGAGGTAAACGACGAGAAGAAAAAACTAAAAGTAATGGTTAAAATCTTCGGCCGTCGTACGCCACTTGAATTAAATTACATGCAAGTAGAAAAAGAATAGTGTTGAGGAATGGTGTATAAGCCTAGAATTACTCCTCAATAAATACATATTAAAAGCATTTAGATGGCAGAATTGAATTAGAATTTAAACACTCTTGTTCAAATTCTAAAATCTAGATAAATCAAATGTTACATAGCTTCCAACTTACTAACATTGAGTATTAAATAAACAACAAAAAAATGGCAAAAGAAGTCGAAGCGTTAGTAAAATTACAGATCAAGGGAGGAGCTGCAAACCCATCGCCACCGGTAGGACCTGCATTAGGTGCTAAAGGGGTAAACATTATGGATTTTTGCAAGCAATTTAACGCTCGTACCCAAGACAAGCCAGGTAAAGTATTACCGGTAGTAATTTCTGTATATGCTGACAAATCGTTCGAATTTATCATTAAAACCCCTCCAGTAGCTATCCAATTATTGGAAGTTTCTGGTCAAAAAAGTGGTTCTGCAGAGCCAAACCGTCAAAAAGTTGCTAGCGTAAGCTGGGAGCAGGTTGAAGCAATTGCAAAAGATAAAATGACCGATTTAAACGCATTTACCATTGAGTCGGCCATGAAAATGGTTGCAGGTACTGCACGCAGTATGGGAATTACCGTAAATGGTAACGCACCCTGGAATAATTAATTAACACAAATCAGTTTAAGAAGTGGCTAGATTAACAAAAAATCAAAAAACGGCAATTTCCAAAATTGAGGATGGTAAAGCATATTCTTTGCAACAAGCTTCGGCTTTAGTAAAAGATATTACTACTACCAAATTTGATGCATCGGTTGACTTGAATGTACGTTTAGGCGTAGATCCTCGTAAGGCGAATCAAATGGTACGTGGTATTGCAACACTTCCTCATGGTACCGGCAAAAATGTACGTGTATTGGCCTTAGTAACCCCCGATAAAGAAGAGGAAGCTAAAGCAGCAGGTGCAGACTACGTAGGTTTGGATGATTATATTGCTAAAATTGAAGCAGGATGGACTGATATTGATATCATTATTACCATGCCTAGTGTGATGGCAAAAGTAGGTAAATTAGGCCGTGTTTTAGGTCCAAGAAACCTCATGCCAAACCCTAAATCAGGAACCGTAACTACCGAAGTAGGTAAAGCGGTAACCGATGTTAAAGGCGGTAAAATCGATTTCAAGGTTGATAAAACCGGAATCATTCATGCTTCTGTAGGGAAAGTATCTTTCTCTGCCGAGAAAATTTATGAGAATGCATTAGAAGTAATTCAAGTGATCTCTAAATTAAAACCATCAGCTGCAAAAGGAACTTATTTTAAAAGCATTTACATGTCTTCTACAATGAGTTCTGGAATCGAAATTGAAACTAAAACTATAGCAGGAATCTAATCATGAGAAAAGAAGAAAAACACGATGTTGTTCTTGCTTTAAAAGAGCAGATTAATAGCTTCAGCAATGTTTACATTACTGATACTTCTAACCTGACTGTAGCAGCAGTGAATGATATTCGCCGCAAATGTTTCGATAGTGATATCAAAATGCAGGTAGCAAAAAACACCTTAATTAAAAAGGCTTTAGAAGCCGCATCAGGTGAATATGCTGAATTATACGATGTACTTAAAGGGTCATCAACTCTATTATTCTCAAACTCAGCCAATGCTCCGGCAAAACTGATTAAAGCTTTGAGAGCTAGCGGTGATAAGCCCCTTTTAAAAGCAGCGTATATAGACAGTGCTATCTTCATTGGCGATAACCAGTTGAACGCTTTAGTGAACTTAAAATCTAAAGAGGAATTAATCGGAGAAATCATCGGATTGTTACAATCACCAGCTAAAAATGTTATTTCAGGCTTACTGTCTGGTAAAAGCAAATTAGCAGGTATTGTTAAAGCATTAGAACAAAGAGGTTAACAAGCACCTAAAGCTTGATTAAAAAACAAAGTATTTAACGTTAAAATTCAAATAAAATGGCAGATTTAAAATCGTTTGCTGAGCAATTAGTAAACTTAACAGTAAAAGAAGTTAATGAGTTAGCTCAAATTCTTAAAGATGAGTATGGTATTGAGCCTGCTGCAGCGGCTGTTGCAGTTGCTGCTCCTGCTGCTGGTGGCGCTGCCGCTGGTGCTGCAGAAGAAAAAACCAGCTTTAATGTATTATTGAAAGAAGCTGGTGGTCAGAAACTAGCAGTAGTAAAATTAGTGAAAGATTTAACCGGTTTAGGTTTGAAAGAAGCTAAAGACTTAGTTGATGCAGCCCCATCTGAAATAAAAGCAGGTGTTGCTAAAGACGAAGCTGATGCTTTGAAAAAACAATTAGAAGAAGCCGGCGCAGTTGTTGAAATTCAATAATCTGACACGCTAAAAATGGCCTTAGACTCCGGTTTTCACCGGGGTCTATTGCTGTTTCTATCGGTTTCTATTGCTGTTTGACCTACAGCGCTCTCCGAAAAAAGAGTAAAAAAGTCGCACAGTTTATTTTTAAACTAAAAACTAAATCCCTTGGCAAACACTATTAAACATACCGAAAGAATCAATTTTGCAACCAGCAAGCATGTGTTGGACTATCCCGACTTTCTGGATGTACAATTGCAATCATTCAGGGAATTCTTTCAGTTAGAAACTACTTCAGATAACCGTCATCAAGAAGGTTTATTTAAAGTATTCTCTGAAAATTTCCCCATTTCTGATTCTAGAAACATCTTCGTATTAGAGTTTTTAGATTATTTCGTAGATCCGCCACGATACGACATTCAGGAATGTATAGAACGTGGCTTAACCTATAGTGTTCCTCTTAAAGCTAAACTCCGTTTATCTTGTAATGACGAGGAACACGAAGATTTTGAAACCATCGTTCAAGATGTTTATTTGGGAACTATTCCCTATATGACTCCTAAGGGTACTTTTGTTATCAACGGTGCCGAGCGTGTAATTGTTTCTCAACTACACCGTTCACCAGGTGTATTTTTTGGCCAAAGCCGCCACACCAACGGAACCAAATTATATTCAGCCCGTGTAATTCCTTTTAAGGGATCGTGGATTGAATTTGCTACAGACGTAAACAACGTGATGTATGCATACATTGACCGTAAAAAGAAATTCCCGGTAACCACTTTATTGCGTGCCATTGGTTACGATTCGGATAAAGACATTTTAGAATTATTCGAACTAGCCGATGAGGTAAAAGTGAGCAAAGCTGCCCTTAAGAAATTTGTAGGCCGTAAGCTTGCCGCAAGAGTATTGAAAAAATGGGTAGAAGATTTTGTTGATGAATCTACCGGTGAGGTAGTTTCTATTGATAGAAATGAAGTCATTTTAGAGCGTGAAACTATTTTAGAAGAAGATCATATTGATATGATTATTGATGCTGGTGTAAAATCTATCATCTTATCTAAAGAAGATGCCAAACACGCAGGTGACTATACCATCATTTATAATACCTTACAAAAAGACACTTCAAACTCAGAAAAAGAAGCTGTGGAGCATATCTACAGACAATTACGTAACGCTGAACCACCTGATGAGGAAACTGCTCGTGGTATTATCGATCGTTTATTCTTTTCTGATAAAAGATACGATTTGGGTGATGTAGGTAGATACCGCATTAACCGTAAATTGAAATTAAATACCCCAGAAACTACTAAAGTATTAACTAAGCAAGATATTATTGCTATTGTTAAATACTTAATTCAGTTGATCAACTCTAAAGCCGAGGTGGATGATATTGATCACTTATCAAACCGTCGTGTACGCACCGTGGGTGAGCAATTATACGCCCAATTTGGTGTTGGTTTAGCCCGTATGGCTCGTACCATCCGTGAGCGTATGAACATTCGCGATAATGAGGTATTTACTCCAACCGACTTGATTAATGCACGTACGCTATCTTCTGTGATTAACTCGTTCTTCGGAACCAACCAATTATCACAGTTTATGGATCAAACCAATCCTCTGGCAGAGATTACGCACAAGCGTCGTCTGTCAGCCTTAGGGCCAGGTGGTTTATCTAGAGAGCGTGCAGGTTTTGAGGTTCGTGACGTTCACTATACCCACTACGGTCGTTTGTGTACTATCGAAACTCCAGAAGGACCAAACATTGGTTTGATTTCGTCACTTTGCGTTCACGCAAAAATTAACAACCTAGGATTTATCGAAACACCTTATCGTAAGGTAGATAAAGGCCGTGTAGTTGTTGAAGAGCCGGTAATCTATTTATCTGCCGAAGATGAAGATGGAAAAACCATTGCACAAGCTAATGCGCATTACGATGATAAGGGAAACTTCGCAACACCACGTGTAAAAGCACGTTTCGAAGGCGATTTTCCGGTAATTGCGCCAGAAAAATTAGATTTGATGGACGTAGCGCCAAACCAAATCACTTCTATTGCGGCTTCCCTCATTCCGTTCTTAGAGCATGATGATGCGAATAGAGCCTTGATGGGATCAAACATGCAACGCCAGGCTGTGCCTTTGTTGCGTCCAGAAGCTCCAATTGTTGGAACAGGTTTGGAAGGTCGTGTAGCCCGCGATTCGCGTACCCTAATAAATGCCGAAGGCAATGGGGTAGTAGAATACGTAGATGCCAATGAAATTAAAATTCGTTACGAGCGTAATGCCGATGACGTATTAGTTTCTTTCGAAGGTGAAGTGAAATCTTATCCATTAATTAAATTCCAAAAAACAAATCAAAGTACCTGTATCAACTTAAAGCCAATTGTTAAAAAAGGCCAAAAGGTAGCAAAAGGTCAAGTGCTTTGCGAAGGATACGCCACTCAGAATGGTGAATTAGCCTTGGGTCGTAACTTAAAAGTGGCTTTCATGCCATGGCAAGGTTACAATTTCGAGGATGCGATTGTAATTTCTGAACGTGTGGTATCTCAAGATATCTTTACCTCATTACATATTGAAGAATTTGAATTAGAAGTTCGCGACACGAAACGTGGTGAAGAAGAATTAACACCAGACATTCCGAACGTTTCTGAAGAGGCTACTAAAGACTTGGACGAAAACGGGGTAATACGTGTTGGTGCTGAGGTAAAAGAGGGAGATATCTTAATTGGTAAAATTACACCAAAAGGAGAGTCAGATCCTTCGCCAGAAGAAAAATTATTGAGAGCTATTTTTGGTGATAAAGCAGGTGATGTAAAAGATGCGTCTTTAAAAACACCTCCTTCTATACACGGGGTAGTAATTGATACTAAATTATTCTCTAGAGCTAAGAAAACTACCAAAGCAGAAGAAAAAGCATTGGTAGAAAAGTTAGATGCAAATTTTGCAAAATCTAATAAAGACTTAAGAGAAAAACTAGTTGAAAAACTATTCACCATTGTAAACGGAAAAACCTCACAAGGTATTTACAATGTGTACAAAGAGTTGTTAATTGCTAAAGGCATTAAATTCACTCAAAAAGTATTGGCCGATTTAGATGTTGCCAATATCAATCCTACGAAGTGGACTACTGATGAGGATAAAAATGAGTTAATTAAACAAACCTTGCACAACTACAACATTCGTTTAAACGAAGGCTTAGGTGCATACAAACGTGAGAAATTTGCCATTACCGTGGGCGATGAATTGCCTTCAGGTATTGTTCAAATGGCTAAAGTGTATGTAGCTAAGAAACGTAAGTTGAAAGTAGGGGATAAAATGGCAGGCCGTCACGGTAACAAAGGTATTGTTGCCCGTATCGTTCGCGATGAAGATATGCCATTCCTTGAAGACGGAACTCCAGTTGATATTGTGTTAAACCCTTTGGGTGTACCTTCACGTATGAACTTGGGCCAAATCTACGAAACCGTATTAGGCTGGGCCGGAAAAGAATTGGGTATGAAATTCTCTACCCCAATTTTTGATGGTGCCACCCACGAAGAAGTAGAAGAATGGGTAGCCAAAGCGGGTGTACCAACTTCGGGTAGAACCTATTTATACAATGGTTTAACTGGCGATCGTTTCGATCAGCCAACTACGGTAGGTATCATCTATATGTTGAAACTTGGCCATATGGTTGACGATAAAATGCACGCCCGTTCAATCGGACCATACTCATTAATTACACAACAACCATTGGGTGGTAAAGCCCAGTTTGGTGGTCAGCGTTTTGGTGAGATGGAGGTTTGGGCCTTAGAAGCATTTGGTGCTGCAAACATCTTACAGGAGATCTTAACCGTGAAATCTGATGATGTAATTGGCCGTGCCAAAACATACGAAGCGATTGTTAAAGGTGAACCTTTGCCAACCCCATCGGTTCCAGAATCATTCAATGTATTGGTTCACGAATTAAGAGGTTTAGGTTTAGATATCACATTAGATTAAGTTGCAAGTTTAGAGTTGTAGGGTGGACCTCATCCTACAACTCATAACCCACAACATTCAACTCAAAAAAGAGCTATGTCTTACAAAAAAGATAATAAAATCAAAAGTAACTTCACCCAAGTTACTATCAGTTTGGCCTCTCCAGAGTCAATTTTGGAGCGTTCAAGCGGCGAAGTGTTAAAGCCAGAAACTATTAACTACCGTACCTACAAACCGGAACGTGATGGTTTGTTCTGCGAACGCATTTTTGGCCCAGTGAAAGATTTCGAATGCCATTGCGGGAAATACAAACGTATCCGTTACAAAGGAATTGTATGCGACCGTTGCGGTGTAGAAGTAACCGAGAAAAAAGTACGTCGTGAGCGTATGGGACACATTAATTTGGTGGTTCCTGTAGCACACATTTGGTACTTCCGTTCGTTGCCAAATAAAATTGGTTATTTATTAGGCTTGCCTACTAAAAAGCTCGATTTAATTATTTACTACGAGCGCTATGTGGTTATTCAACCAGGTATTAAAGAAGCCGATGGAATTCTGAAAATGGATTTCTTAAGCGAAGAAGAATACTTGGATATATTGGATACCTTACCAAAAGAAAACCAATATTTAGACGATAAAGATCCACAGAAATTTGTGGCTAAAATGGGTGCCGAAGCTTTGGTTGACCTATTAAGCCGTTTAGATCTAGATCAATTATCATACGATTTACGTCATCAAGCTGCTACCGAAACTTCACAACAACGTAAAAATGAAGCCTTAAAACGCTTACACGTGGTTGAATCGTTCCGTAGTGCGAATGATCATATTGTAAACCGTCCGGAGTGGATGATTATTAAAATCGTCCCGGTAATTCCACCAGAATTACGCCCATTAGTGCCTCTAGAAGGTGGTCGTTTTGCCACATCAGACTTAAATGATTTATACCGCCGTGTAATTATCCGTAACAATCGTTTAAAACGATTAATCGAGATTAAAGCGCCAGAAGTAATTCTACGTAACGAAAAACGTATGTTACAGGAAGCTGTAGATTCGTTATTTGATAATTCACGTAAAGTAAACGCCGTTAAAACCGAAGGTAACCGTGCGTTAAAATCACTGTCAGATATCTTAAAAGGTAAACAAGGTCGTTTCCGTCAGAACTTACTAGGTAAACGTGTCGATTATTCTGCACGTTCGGTAATTGTTGTAGGCCCGAACTTGAAATTGCATGAGTGTGGTTTACCAAAAGATATGGCCGCTGAGTTATACAAACCATTCGTTATTCGCAAGATGATCGAAAGAGGTGTGGTTAAAACCGTAAAATCAGCTAAAAAGATTGTTGATCGTAAAGATCCAATTGTTTGGGATATTTTAGAAAACGTATTAAAAGGTCATCCGGTTTTATTAAACCGTGCTCCAACCTTACACCGTTTAGGTATTCAGGCTTTCCAACCAAAATTAGTAGAAGGTAAGGCTATTCAATTGCACCCATTAGTGTGTACGGCTTTCAACGCCGATTTTGATGGTGACCAAATGGCTGTACATTTACCTTTGGGTAATGCCGCAATTTTGGAAGCCCAAATGTTGATGTTGGCTTCGCACAATATCTTAAACCCTGCAAATGGTACGCCAATTACCGTTCCTTCACAGGATATGGTGTTGGGCTTATATTATACTACTAAAGGCCGTAAAACAGACGAAGGCCGTGTGGTTAAAGGCCAAGACTTGTCTTTCTACTCAGCCGAAGAGGTAATTATTGCTTACAACGAGAAACAAATAGATCTGCATGCATTTATTAAGGTGAAAGCCAACGTGAAAGAAGCAGATGGAACGATTGTAAATAAATTAATTGAAACTACTGTGGGTCGTGTACTATTTAACCAAATGGTTCCGGCAGAAGTGGGTTATATCAACGAACTATTAACTAAAAAATCTTTACGTGATATTATTGGTGAAGTAGTTAAAAATACCGGTATGGCTCGTGCAGCACAATTCTTAGATGAGATCAAAGAATTAGGTTTCAAAATGGCTTTTCAAGGAGGCTTGTCATTCAACCTACAAGATATCAACATCCCTGCCGAGAAAGTACAACTTATTGAAAAGGCTACCAAAGAAGTAGAAGAAGTAATGAATAACTACAATATGGGATTCATTACCAATAACGAACGTTATAACCAAATTATCGATATCTGGACACGTATTAACAACCGTTTAACGGCAAACGTAATGGATGTTTTGTCTAACGATAACCAAGGATTTAACTCAGTTTACATGATGTTAGATTCTGGAGCACGTGGTTCTAAAGAGCAGATTCGTCAGCTTTGCGGTATGCGTGGATTGATGGCAAAACCTCAAAAATCAGGTTCAGGTGGTGAGATTATCGAAAACCCAATTTTATCAAACTTTAAAGAAGGTTTATCTGTATTAGAGTACTTTATCTCTACCCACGGTGCCCGTAAAGGTTTGGCCGATACGGCATTAAAAACGGCTGATGCGGGTTACTTAACTCGTCGTTTACATGATGTTGCCCAAGATATGATTGTTGGCGATGTAGATTGCGGAACCTTAAGAGGTATGTATACTACAGCCTTAAAAGATAACGAGGATATTGTAGAGCCATTATACGATCGTATTTTGGGACGTACCTCCTTACACGATGTAAGCAATCCATTAACTGGCGAATTATTAGTTTCTGCCGGCCAAGATATTACCGAAGAAATTGGTCAAAATATCGAAAATTCACCACTAGAAGGTATCGAAATTCGTTCGGTATTAACCTGCGAAAGCAAACGTGGTGTATGTGCCCTTTGCTACGGACGTAACCTTTCAACTGGTAAACGTGTACAAATGGGTGAGGCAGTGGGTGTAATTGCAGCTCAGTCTATTGGTGAGCCAGGTACACAATTAACCTTACGTACATTCCACGTGGGTGGTACGGCCTCTAACATTGCGGCCGAATCTCAAATTAACGCCAAGTTTGAAGGTGTTATTGAGTTCGAAAACATCAGAACTGTAAGCTTAGATACTGAAGATGGCAAGGTAGAAGTGGTATTGGGTCGTTCAGGCGAATTCCGTATTGTAGAACCAGGTACCAACAAAGTAATTGTAAGTAATAACATTCCATACGGTGCACATTTATTTGTAAAAGAAGGCGCTAAATTGAAAAAAGGCGATCGTATTTGTTCATGGGATCCATACAATGCGGTAATCATTTCAGAATTAGCTGGTAAAATTGCATTCGATGCTATTATAGAAGGTATTACCTTCCGTGAGGAATCTGATGAGCAAACCGGTCACCGTGAGAAAGTAATTATTGATACTCGTGATAAAACGAAAAACCCGTCTATTCAAGTAACTGATAAAAAAGGAAATCTATTGAGAGGATACAACATCCCGGTAGGTGCCCATATTGCAATTGATGAAGGCGAAGAAGTTAAAACTGGCCAAATCTTGGTAAAAATTCCACGTTCAACCGGAAAAACCCGAGATATTACCGGTGGTTTACCACGTGTAACCGAATTATTTGAAGCACGTAACCCATCTAACCCGGCTGTTGTAACCGAAATTGATGGTGTGGTAACCTTAGGTGGTGTGAAACGTGGTAATCGAGAAATGTCTATCGAATCGAAAGATGGTCAATTGAAAAAGTACCTAGTCCCATTGTCTAAACACATCTTGGTACAAGATAATGACTTTGTAAAAGCAGGTATGCCATTGTCTGATGGTTCTATTTCTCCTGCCGATATCTTAGCCATTAAAGGTCCTGCAGCGGTTCAAGAATACTTAGTAAATGGTATTCAAGAGGTTTACCGTTTACAAGGGGTAAAAATCAACGATAAACACTTTGAAACTATTGTTCACCAAATGATGCAGAAAGTGTGGATCGAGGATCCAGGTGATACTCGTTTCTTAGAAAACGAAGCGGTAGATCGTTGGGACTTTATGGAAGAAAACGACAGTATGTTAGACAAACGTGTAATAACCGAAGCTGGTGATTCACAAAATCTAAAACCTGGTCAGATTGTAACCTTACGTAAATTAAGAGAAGAAAACTCGAGTTTAAAACGTCAAGATGCTAAACTAGTAGAAGTTCGCGAAGCAATTCCAGCTACTTCTAGCTCTATCTTACAAGGTATTACTCGTGCTTCCTTAGGTACTAAATCGTTCTTCTCTGCAGCATCATTCCAAGAAACTACCAAAGTATTAAACGAGGCAGCTATCAGCGGAAAAGTAGACCGTTTACTGGGCTTAAAAGAAAACGTAATTGTAGGTCACTTGATTCCTTCAGGTACCGGCTTACGTAACTATGAGCGCATTATTGTAGGTTCTCAAGAAGAATACGACAAACTGTTAGCTTCTAAACAAGAAGCATTAACGGAAGAAGTATAATCTACTATACTATACCAAAAGCCTCCCCGAAAACGGGGAGGCTTTTTTATGGATTCTATTTATTTTTTTTATTTTTAAGGCATGGAAGAGCAAAACGAACACCAATTAAATATTGAATTAACGGAAGATATTGCTGAAGGCGTATATTCTAATTTGGCCATCATTACCCATTCTAATACCGAGTTTGTGTTAGATTTTATTCGGGTTATGCCCGGCATACCAAAGGCTAAAGTAAAATCGAGAATTGTATTGACACCCGAGCATGCTAAACGCTTTTTAAGTGCCTTAGCAGATAATGTAGAAAAATTTGAAGCTGTAAATGGTCACATCAAGATTAATGAAGAGCCACCTGCTTTTCCCATGAATTTTGGTGGCCCAACCGCACAAGCTTAGCTCTTAAGCTTTTTGGCGATTAAAGCGCTTATTTCTGCTATCTGTTGAGGTTCAAACCAATGGGTTTCGGTATTTTTTCTGAACCAGGTTAATTGTCTTTTGGCAAAGTGGCGTGTATTTTGTTTAATTTCTTCCACGGCTTTATCTAGTGATTTTGTACCATCGAAAAAATCGAAAAGTTCTTGGTAGCCTACCGTTCGTAAGGCATTTAAATCGCGGTAGGGCAGTAGTGTTTCTACTTCGGCTAGTAACCCTAGCTCCATCATATTGTCTACCCGTTTATTAATCTGGGTGTAGAGTTGTGAACGTTCGGTGTTTAAACCAATGGTGAGCACCTCAAAGGGCCGTTCGTTTGCTGCATGCGATCTGTAAGACGAGAAAGGCTTCCCGGTGCTAATGCAGACTTCCAGTGCTCGTATTAGTCGTTGGGGATTGTAGATATCTACTTCGGCATAATATGTCGGGTCAAGCGCTTCTAAACGCTTCTGTAAACGCTCAATACCTTCTTCGATTAACTGTGTGTTTAGCTCCGCTCTAAGTTCGGGCGGTGCCTTTGGTAAGTTGTCAAATCCTTGGGTAATGGCTTGCACATAAAGCCCAGAGCCACCCACTAAAAACACAATCGCATGCTTTTTAAATAATTTTTCTAGAAGTAAAAGCCCGGCTTTCTCAAAATCGCCAACCGAAAAAGGTTCGGTAATGTTATGTGAATTAATGAAGTGCTGAGGAACGGCGGCTAATTCTTCGGGCGATGGCTTTGCCGTACCAATGCTCATTTCCTTGAAAAATTGGCGGCTATCAGCTGATACAATTTCGGTAGTAAATTGTTGTGCTAACGCAATGGCAACATCCGTTTTTCCGATAGCTGTTGGTCCAACAACACATACCAATAGGGGCTTTTCCAAGATTAATACTCGTCGTTATCGTAGTTTTCGTTGTCTGAAAAATCATCCATAAACTCATTTTCCTCCTCTGTATCTACTTCATCATGCTCAATGTTAGCACTTCCAGCGGTAGAAATTTCGGTATCTAAGTTTAAGTCTAATTCGTCTACATCTTCTAGGTGGTTCGGGTCGAATTCTAGCTCATCTAAAAAATCAATCCTCGTGCTAGAAGTTATGGCACTGCTACCAGGCACTACTACCGAACCAGGTATTTTAGGAGCTTCGCCTATGCTGCGGAGGGTATTGGGATATTCTTTCCCGTTTTCTTCATCGAGTATAATTTTTATCAACTGCACATGAAAATCAAAGGGACGTTCGAAATTGTAGGTATAATAAAATCTCTGATGAGGATCGTCTATAAAGCTGCTAAGTTTAGATTTATCCATTAAGGAAATACCTTGTTCAATTTTCTTCTCTGAAGGTAAAAAAGTAATTTCTTGGCCTTTATTCCAATTGTCGTTGCTTACATAAAAAGAAGAAGAAACTTCAGCAGGGTAGCCCGTGCTACGGTGTAGTGCACGATGTAAATCTTCAAATGTTTGAATAGATTTGATATCGATTTCTCGTTCAACTTCATCGTAATCTTCAAAAGAAATCTTAAATCTGTATATAGCCATTAGTTATTCGTATTGCTTACTCAAAATTAATAATAACGTAGCGAATTAAGGAAAATTTTATGCGCTTATGTTAGTGTTTTTACAACATCTAAACCCAGTTCTATACCCTTTTTCCGCATATACACTAATGCTTCATCTCTAGAGTTTCGTATTTCTCCTTCTAAAATGGCCTCCCGAATCTGATTTTTTAGTACACCAACTTCTTTACCTTCTTTTAAATTAAAGGTTTGCATAATATCGCTGCCACTAACAGGTGGTTGCCAATTTCGTAACGAATCGCGTTCTTCAACATCTTTTAATTTGAGTTTTACGTGCTCAAAATTTTGACGATATTTTTTGAGTTTGTACTCATTTTTAGTGGTTACATCGGCATGGCAAAGCAACATCAAAGCATCAATATCTTCTCCAGCATCAACTAATAAACGCCTTACGGCCGAGTCGGTTACTTTTTCTTGTGCCAATACAATAGGTCGAAGGTGAAGTTGCACCAATTTTTGTACAAATTTCATCTTATCATTTTGTGGCAATTTTAATTGGGCAAATAATTTGGGTACCATGCGGGCACCTTTATCTTCGTGGCCATGAAAGGTCCATCCGTGTTTTGGGTCAAAACGTTTGGTAGGTGGCTTGGCAATATCGTGTAAAATGGCTGCCCAACGTAACCATAGGTCCTCAGTATAATCAGTAATATTGTCTAATACCTGTAGGGTATGGTAAAAATTATCTTTATGCGTTTTTCCGTTGATGGTTTCTACTCCGTGTAGGGCTGCCATTTGTGGAAATATTAGTCCTAATAATTCGGTATCAAATAAATAATTAAAGCCGATAGAAGGGGTGGGCGATAAGATGATTTTGTTTAGCTCGTCCGTAATGCGCTCTTGCGATACAATGCGCATACGTTCTACGAGGGTTTTTATGGCTGATAGTGCAGCCTCGTCTATACTAAAATTAAGCTGGCTAGCAAAGCGGATTGCCCGCATCATGCGTAATGGGTCATCAGAAAATGTTTCCAGTGGATTTTGCGGAGTACGGATTAGTTTTTGTTCCAAATCGGCTAAGCCACCAAATGGGTCTAATAATTCGCCAAAATTTGCTTCATTTAAGCTAATAGCCAAGGCGTTAATGGTGAAATCTCGGCGTAGTTGGTCGTCCTCCAACGTGCCATTTTCTACAATGGGTTTTCTAGAATCCGATCGATAGGATTCTTTACGAGCACCTACAAATTCAATCTCTAAATCTTGATAGCGCAACATAGCAGTGCCAAAATTCTTAAACACCGATACTTTGCATTTTAGTTGTTTACCAACCTCTTCGGCAAAAGAAATACCCTGCCCAATTACTAAAATATCGAGATCTTTAGATTGGCGGTCCAAGAAAATATCACGTACATAGCCCCCAATTACATACGCTTCTACGCCCGATTGTTTGGCCAGTGTACTTAATTGTTTAAAAATGGGGTGTGTAAGGTGTTTTTTCATGGTAATTCAAGAGCATGTCCTTTGGGCAAATTCTTTAAAGAGAGCCAAATCTAGTCCTTATCTTCTAATAAATGTAAAGAGCCCATCGGGGCTTAGTTTCATAATAGTTGAGGGTTTTTTATCTTCTTGTGCCCCTTTTTCCAAATTTACCACATAATCTACACCATCAATAATTTCTTGTGCTACTTCGCTGAAATTTTTTGGAGCCGGTTCACCACTTATATTGGCCGAAGTAGACACGATAGGTAGGCGAAAGCGTTGGATAAGTTGTTGGCAGAAGGTATGTTTTATTACGCGAATACCTACGCTACCATCCTCGTTAATTACGCTTGGTGCCAAATTTTTTGCATTGGAGTATACAATGGTTAACGGATTTTCGGCAAATTCTATTAAATCGTAGGCTACATCGGGTATTTCGCGAACGTAGCTGGCCAATTTATTTTCATTGTCTAACAATACAATGAGACTTTTTGAGGCGGAACGCCCTTTTAGGTCCATTACTTTTTGTACCGCTACTTCATTGGTAGCATCGCAACCAATGCCCCAAATGGTATCGGTAGGGTATAAAATTAAGCCGCCAGCTTTTAAGGTGCTTAATGCTTTTTCCAATTCGTTTTTCATAGCAATCAAAGGGCTTGGTATACTTTTATTACGTTTTTTGCAATGGTTTCGTCGGTAAATTTCTGCACATACTTTAAGCCATCTTTCGTCATTTTTTGTTGTAATGCCTTATCATCTAAAATTTTACGAATGGCTGCTGAAACCTCTTCAACACTTGTAGGATTGATATAGCAGGTGCTAGGGCCACCAGCTTCTGGAAAGCAACTGCCGATAGATGTGATTACCGGGGTATTGGAAAACAAAGCTTCGATTATTGGAATACCAAATCCCTCGAACAATGAAGGGTATATAAACAAATCGGCCAATTGGTAAAGTATGGCTAGTTCCTCGGGAGATAATCCTTCTAAGAAAATTACTTTATTCTCTAGGTTATTTTGGTCAATAAACGTTGAAATTTCTTTCGTATAAGCTGTTTTTCGCCCAACAATGACCAAAGTGGAGTTTATATTTTTCAGGGCTTTTATGGCAACCAGAATATTTTTACGAGCTTCAATGGTGCCTACGTTTAAAATGAACTGCTTGGGCAGCTGATATTTTTTACCGAGGGCCTTTTTCTCTGCAGCCGAATATGTTTCTTTAAAGGCTTGGTGACAACCTTGGTATACCACGCTGATTTTATTTTCGGCTATGCCTAAATACTGTACAATATCTCTTTTGGTTTGTTCGCTAATGGCAATTACCCTATTCGCAGCCTCGGCAGCATGTTTAAACTTGCGGTAATAAATGTTCCGATCTATAAATGAGTAAAACTTTGGGTAGCGTAAAAAAAGTACATCGTGTATGGTTACTACACTTTTGATCCCTACCTTATCGAGTCCAACAGGTAGTTCGCCAGATAAGCCATGAAACAGATCAACATGATCTCTTTTTAAATCGTTAATGATGCCAAAACGGCGCCATAGATTAGAAAAGAAGGAGTAAAATACACCCAAAGGTCTTTTTTCAATTACTTGAACTCCCACCGATTCGAAGAGTGTATTTTTAGATGGTTTAGGATTGTATAAAAAGTAGCGGTTTTGAGGATAATAGCGCTGCAGTATGCGCACCAGATCTCGGCTATAGTTTCCAAGTCCGGTAGTATTGTGAAATACTCGTTTAGCCTCAAACCCAATATTCATTCTTTTTGTTTAAACAGCTACTTTATTTTCTCTTAACGCATCGTTAAGAGAGGTTTTTTTGTCTGTTGATTCTTTACGTTGTCCAATAATAAGGGCGCAAGGTACCTGAAACTCTCCTGACGGGAACTTTTTGGTATATGAACCCGGAATTACTACCGAACGGGCAGGTACCCGACCTTTGTATTCTACAGGTTCCGTACCGGTAACATCTATAATTTTGGTAGATGCCGTAAGTACTACGTTGGCACCTAGCACCGCTTCGCTTTCTACGTGTACTCCTTCTACCACAATGGCTCTAGAGCCAATAAAGCAATTATCCTCAATTATTACTGGGGCCGCTTGTACGGGCTCTAATACACCGCCACTGCCTACGCCACCACTTAGGT